>Ga0307940_1001403_pt1 | contig 13655 bp, 8 predicted proteins | sample OrgLakmetagen124_FD_201835 | JGI IMG/M metagenome (GOLD analysis project Ga0307940, IMG submission 201835) | Saline water microbial communities from Organic Lake, Antarctica - #124 | ecosystem: Environmental > Aquatic > Non-marine Saline and Alkaline > Saline | place: Antarctica: Organic Lake... | reverse complement strand
CGGGCTCTTCGATGAAGAACGTCAAAGGCGAAGACGTCCAAAAGTGGATCGGGGATGCCGCGACCAAATCCCAGAGGGAAGGCGGACCGGAAGGGGTGGTCGAGTTCCTCGCCAAACTCGCCATGTCCATCGTCAAGTTCGTGTTCGATATGATATCTTCCATACCCATGATCATCATCGGCTTGAAGCTGTTCCTGTGGGCGCTCCTGGCGCTGACCATTGTCATCGTCATCATCCTCTTGGGCGTCTACCTGGTGCAGTACTTCCATCCCCGACTGTGTCTCCTCAGCAGGTCGGCGGCGTTCGAGGATTACATGGAGAAACTCCTGGTCGAGTCGGAGGAGACGGTGTTCGAACTCAGGGGCATCCTCCGTCTCGACCCCGACCTCCTCCTCTTCCACGTCGGCAGGGACGACGAGAGGGTGCTGCGTTGCTCCGGTAGGTCGACGTGCCGTCCGGAGAGGGACATCACGCCAGCCGGCAGGTCGAGTACCAGGTCGCCCTGCGTCTTGGCCGACCTGGTGGAGGAGCTCAGGACCGAGATCGAAAAACTGACGGCGGGAGGTCGAAAAGAGTTTTACGAGAACCTCGAAATATACTACAAGTTCAACACCACGATCCGCAACCTGGACCGGTTCGTCTACAGCTACTTTGCGCGACGCGACATCCTGAACGAACCGAGGTTCGACGGAGGAGGTATCGTAGACAACGACGCCGTAGCCAAATTCAAACGCGAGTTTTCGGAACCCTTCGACCGCTTCAGGGACGTCGTGGCCCAGATTTCCAAGATCCTGTCCACATGGTGCGGCCTTTACCACCAGGAATGGTACGACGAACCGACCTTCCGGTTCGTGACCCACATGCACCTCCTGGACCTCGCGCACAACAAATATCGCGAACAGACCGTATTTTCGCACAACACCCGCAAGCCAATGGCCTTCACGCTCCAGTTCAACGTGTGGTCCCTTTACTATCTCCCGTACGCCGAAGACACGTTCGTCAAGCGCGTCCCCGCCATCTGGGTCACGATGCCCCAGCGCTTCAAAGACCATCTGTTGGGTTTCGGCAGGAACTGGGTGGCGCTGGGGACCCACCTCAGCCTCATGCCCTGCTACCTGGCTTACCGGGACAACCCCAGGGAGCGGAGCAAAAAGTGCGTCACGCTCAGCGAGCAACACCTGAGCGAGAAGGCACAGCGCGCTTTCGAACGCTTCTCGTCTTCCGACGGCAAGAACAAACGAAAAAACAAAAAGGCTGCAACACAGCGACAGCGACGACGTGACGACGACGAACAAAACGACGAAGGGTTTGAAGAAGAAGAAGAAGAAGAAGAAGAAGAAGAAGACGACAAAAATGGAAAAGAGGGAAAAAACGGAGATAGGGAGGTCAAGGGGGACGTCACGGAGCCGTTCGGGTTCCTGAAGACCCTGATCAGCGTGGGCACTTTCTTCAAGACCATCGGTATGGTAGCCGTCGCGATGGCGCGCGCTCTGTCGCAACTCACGGACGATCCCATCAAGGCCATCATGACGCCCATCCTCCTGTTCATCGGCGTCTTGATATCCATGGTCCTCTGGTTCATGCACACAATGTTCACCATCACCCAGTTAAGTTACATATTCGGCGTCATATGGGCCTGGAACGCTGCGGTAGTCGTTTCGTTCTGGCTCACCGTCCTCGAAGTCGTGTTCGTTATCGTCCTTCTGGTGGTCTTCATCCTGATCTGGATCATGGACCTGTTGACGGGAGGGCTCATCGTCAAACTGATGCGCTGCGAGTCTCTGCCGGACGAGTGGGAACACCGCCCTAACTACGCCGAATCGAACGATTCGGGGCGCATCTTAGGTACCGCTTGTTGTTACCCCTGTGCCACGCGGTTCAAACCCGTCATGGGTGTGGTGTGTCAACGCCTTCACGACTACATCCCCGACCACTGCCCGCACCAACAGATCATCAGCGCTTTTCGCAACGGAGAGACCAGAGGCAAGATCGCGCCCTTCATGTTCGACAAGTACCCGGCGTCGCCCGCGTTCCTCCTCAGACGTCGCGTCCAGAAAGAGCAGATGATCGTCAAGGCGTTGGACGAGGCCAAGGGCTTCCTGGGAAAGTGCTTCAGCAAGATGTCCAGGTACGACGCCATCAACCGCCACGCCTGCTCCAACATAGACCGCCTGCCCTCCGACAAGTACAGCGACGCCACCAAAGAGAAGATGCGCAAACTCTGTTACCAGGTGTTCTGCGACTACAAGTGGAGCAGCAACGTCTTCCGCAAGGTGGACGTGTCCTTCAAGAACAAGCGCGAACGCGGCTCCGACTGCCTCTGTAGCTACCTCACCGAAGACAAGCCCATGGAACACGAGGCGGCGGACACACAGGTGGCCAAGGCCACCACACAGAAGATGGTGCGGCGTTCGATGTTCCTCCTCATCGGGTTGTTCGTCATGTTGGCGTCCGCGTACACCATGATCAATGCCGCGGACTCGATCGCGTTCGGTCGCATGAAAGAGACGGAGTGGGACCTGAACTTCAAATTCTTCGGTATGCGGGCGACGACGTGAACGATAAAAATACGGTTTACAATAAGAGGGGGGCGACCACGGCAACCACAGGCTACACCGGTCCTGTGCAGCGGCGATGAGCATCCAGATATTGACGGTGCAGGGGGTAACGGTGTCCGGGACATCCGACGATCCCATGTTCCTCGACATATCCATCAACCGTAACCAGTCGGTGGTCATGGGCTACCAAGCCGCCCGGAAGAACGAGGGCTGGACCAACGCAATATTCGGCTATCAAGCGGGTCTGTTTTCGCGGAGTGCGTCGTCCAACATTTTCATGGGCTACCGGGCGGGAGAAGATACCGACGGCAACAACAACGTGTTCGTCGGAACGTATACGGGGTCCGAAAACGGCATCGGCACCGACAACGTGTATCTGGGCAACGACGCCGGCAGGCACGTCATCGAAGGGTTCGGAAACACGTTCCTCGGGTCTTTCACGGGCAAAGAACTCCGGGGTATGGACTCCGGCCACAACGTGCTCATGGGCTTCAGTAACTCCACGTTGGTCGGCGCGGCGGAGTCTAACGTTGTACTGGGGGCTTTAGCGGACGTGTTGGGCGCGTACAACGTGGCCCTGGGCCACGCCAATTCGACCAAGGGCGAGTGCAACACCGTGCTCGGCTCCCGAAACCTTCTCCAGACCGGGACCGGGAGCATCGTGTTCGGACACGGCGTGATCAACACCGGGTCGGACGCGCTGATCGCGCTGCCGGGCTGCGGGCGTGTCGAGGGTTCGGACCGCTATCTCAATACCGCGAACGAGCACCTGAACATCGCGAATCGTCTGACGGGTGACAGACGCCTCCAGCCTATCGAAGACGGCACGTTTCCATATAGGACGCGCCTGAGCGGCGACGACGTGTACATCTCGATCGACGACGATAACCACGTACGTGTAAGTCCCGCAGAAATTAACATCCGCAGCTTGAGTAACGTGCTCGTCGAGACGCCCACGACGCGCCTCTTGAATGAGACCACAGTCGACGACCTGGTCGTCAACGGCTTTATCAACAACACCGGACCATCCGTGTTCAACAGCAACATCTTCTTCGTGCCCCCGGACGGGAGCAGCAACTGGTGGACGCAGTACATCGACACCACCAGCAGCGTGGACGGCGTCACCGAGCTGGTGTTCCAGTCCCGGCACGGCTATCGTACGTCGTTCACCGACGAGTTCCACGCCGAGGTCCTGAACTTTACGGGAAAACACCGTTGCGTTTTCGAAGAAGAAGAAGAAGAAGAAGAAGGACAAAGAAAAAGAGGAACAGGAAAAGAGAAAATGAGGACGAGGAACACGAGCGACGACGCCCGGCTTTTAGACGAGGTGGAGCGCCTCCACGTCGGCAAGGTCGTCATCGCGACCGGAAAGTACCGTAATTTGGAAGGCCACGAAACCATAGCGGTCGACGAAGCCATCCCGGTGGTGGCCCTGTGTCGAGCCGCGCGAGACAAACGCGCTTTCGGCGTCGTAGGCGGCGTCGATCGGAAAGGTGCGTTCCGTCTAGGGAATCTCCGTTTTGACCGTTCGTGTGACACGAACGCAGCGTATGCACATCCGCGCGTCATCGTACAATCGGCGGGAGAAGGTGCCATATGGGTGTGCGACCTCGGCGGCCCGATTCGGAACGGTGATCTCGTCACCACGTCCCCGGTACCGGGCATTGGGATGCGGCAAAAAGGTTGTCACGTGGCCAACTATACGGTGGCCCGGGCCACGTGCGACGCGTTCACCGATAAGGTAAATGCGGATAAATACACCACCACCGACAACGGAGGACGAATAGACCTCGGTCGAGATCGAGATCGTTTGCGGGTGCGCAAGGCCTACATCGGTTGCGTGTACCTCGTGTGATTTTTTTGACAAGGCATGGTAATAAGTGATAAGTACGACTAAAACCCGGGATGATCGAGTTTTACTTGTTTTCGGCGCTCGCGGGCATCGGCTACCTGCTGAACCAGAGGAATGGCGCACAGCCCGCTCCGCCCCTTTCCGGGAGGAACGCGAACGCAAAAACCAACAGAGCGATCGGACCGCGACCCACCGTAAACGAACGTGACGTCCCGTCCGTCGACAACGCGTACCATGCGCGACACGTCGATCGCGTCGCTCAGAAAGAGAGGCGTGCGTCAGACATCGCACACCATGCCGCCCGACGGCCTCGACAGACCAACGTCGTCCCCAACCTTCCCCGAGGCGTGTACGACGAGACCCGGTTCGGCGCCTCTCCAGAGGACGGCGGAGGTGCCATTTCCGTGAATCCGTCGGAGGAAGTCCTGCCGGGAGAGGCGCGTCAAGAGGGAGCCGGCATGGTCCGGAGTTCTCTGACGGGCGAACTCATTCCGGTGGAACGGTTCACGCAGAACAACCAGGGCATCTCGATGCAGCCCATGTTCGGGGGGTCGGTCACGCAGAACATGGACCACGACAAGGCGTCGCTCTCGCTCGACCGCCTGAACGGAGCCGCGGACATGTTCGGGGGCAAGCGCGAACTCCGACCCATGTTCGAACGCCAGTCGGAGCTCTCGAACGTGTACGGCATGCAAAACCAGACGGACCGCATGCTGGAACACATCGTGGCGCCCCGCTCCCGGAACAACGATTTCCCTATCCCCAGGCAGATGGTCGGGCCCGGCATCGGCAGCTACGACGCCGCGCCCCAGGACAACATCGCGCTGGAGGAGAGGAAGCACGTCCTCCCCCGGACCACCGACGAGCTCCGGGTGGAGACCAACCCCAAGGTCACGTACGAGGCGCCGGTGCTGGAAGGACAGAAGGGGAGGAACCGGGGCTCGTTCTCGCGGTTCGCCAAGAACGCGCCAGAGACCACCTTCGAGCGCACGGCGGCCAACAACTTCACGACGACCGGCGCGCGCATCAAACCGCGCAAACGCCCGGACCACGTCGAACTCCGGGACACGACCCGTCCGGACACGCACGTCGACTACTCCGGACCGGCCTACGCCAAGACCGCGGGTGAACGCGGGAGAGCTAAAGCCTCGCACGAACCTTTCCGTCAAAAATTGGAGGGCACACAGGCCAATCCCGCCGCCGCGACGGACGTCGGTCGGGGAGAGCGCTTCGATCACGGCAAAGGGAGCATCTTGATTTACGGAAATAACCGCGACGTGACCGGCGCGAAGACGCACAAGAGCAACGTGACCTCCGTGGTCAAAGCGCTGATGGCGCCTCTGCAGGACGTGGTGCGCGCGTCCAAGAAGGAGTACACGGCCGAGGCGCACTCCGAGCCCGTGGGGGTGCAGCCCCAGATGCCCAGCAAGCCCACGCTGTACGACCCCAACGACGTCGCGCGCACCACCATCAAACAGACCAACCTTTACAACGCACACGGCGCCGGGAGCTTGCAGGTCACCGCCAAGAAGCCTCGGGTGTACGACTCGGACGCCGTCGCGCGCACGACAGTCCGTGAAACAACCGGAAATCCCGCGCACGGTGTCGAAGAGAGCGCCGGATTCAAGGGGAGCGCGGCGAAAGGCGTCGTCTACGACCCGGACGCCATCGCGCGCACCACCGTCAAAGAAGCCACCCTGGCCGAAGCTCCGCACGCCAACGTGCGCCAGGTCGCTTACCGATCCGCGGCCTACGATCCCGACGACGTGGCCCGAACGACCGTCAAAGAAGCGACCCTGGCCGGGGCACCGGACGCCAACGTGCGCCAGGTCGCTTACAAATCGACGGCTTACGATCCGGACGACGTGGCCCGAACGACCGTCAAAGAAGCGACCCTGGCCGAGGCGCCGGACGCCAACGTGCGCCAGGTCGCTTACAAATCGACGGCTTACGATCCCGACGCCGTGGCCCGAACGACCGTCAAAGAAGCGACCCTGGCCGAGGCGCCGGACGCCAACGTGCGCCAGGTCGCTTACAAATCGACGGCTTACGATCCCGACGCCGTGGCCCGAACGACCGTCAAAGAAGCGACCCTGGCCGAGGCGCCGGACGCCAACGTGCGCCAGGTCGCTTACAAATCGACGGCTTACGATCCCGACGCCGTGGCCCGAACGACCGTCAAAGAAGCGACCCTGGCCGAGGCGCCGGACGCCAACGTGCGTCAGTCCGCCTATAAATCGACGGCATACGATCCCGACGCCGTAGCGCGCACGACCGTCAAGGAGACGGGATTACACGACACGCACGGCCTGGGGTCGGTGGTGGGCGGCAAGCTCGAGACGAAGGCTTATCCTACGGATGCAGCCAAGACCACAGGCAAAGAGACCGTCGAGGACGTGATCGGTGAGGCGCAGGGCACCCGCAACGTGGTGACGGCTACGGGAGCCATGGCGCCCCGCACCTACGACCCGAACCAGGTCGCTCGAACCACGGTCAAAGAGACGACGTTGGACGAAGAACAACGCGGAGGAAACGTTGACGGTCTGCAAGGTGAGCGGGGTGCGTACGCCACTATAGAGGTGAAGGCGCCTCACACGCAAAAGGAGACGGTCCACACGCAAGAGTACGTGGGCGGAGCCACCATCGGCGACGGCGCCGGGGGCTACGAGGTCGCCAACCCCGAGGCGAAGCAGACGCAGAAGCAGACGCTGTCGGACCGGGACTACTTCGGGACGGCGGCGGACCAGGGCGCCAAGGCGCCCTCTTCTTACGCGGACATGTACAACGCCACGCTGAACGAAGTCCGGGAGCTGACGCTGCGGGGTAGGGAGCCGACGAAGTCCGGGACCAAGGTGGCGCCCGGGCCGGAGACGGTCGAACTACAGGACGTGCGCGTGCCGTCGCTACCCAACGCGGCCACAGCACGTCTACAGGACGAAGAGGTCATGTACAACGCCGAACCTCCCCCAGGGGAGAGGGGCGCACAGGTGACCGACTTCGACATCCGCGCGCCAGAGGTGACGCGCGACAGACAGACGTACGACATAGCCGACCGTCTCGACGTCAGCACCATGGACGCTCTCAACTCCAACCCTTTCGCGATACCGTCCTTTTCGGCGGAATAATATTTATTTCGCGGTGCTTTTTACGGTATTCATATGTGACATTACATACAAACAAACGCACACGTGTGGCCCGACGACGACGACCGAAAGAGCGGCATGAGCACACACAACAAAGATACAGGAACCGTCGTCGGTGGAACGTCTACGGCGCTGTTAGTCTTGGCCGCGTTGGCCGTGTTCGCGCTGTACTACCGGTTCTACACCAAGTCGCCGTTTGCGTTGGAGGTGCTCCAGACGTCGGTGGGGGGTCTCCATCCCGACATGCTGGCCGAGAAGCAGCCCATCGTGGTCGAGGACCGGGTGGTGAACGTGGCGGAGCTCGTGCGCACGGTGTTCGCCTACTATTACGCGTTCCCTCTGCGACAACGAACGTTCGTACCCCCTTCTTCGCCGTTCCAAACGGTCAGGACGCGGGGTATACTGACCGCTTTTTCACCATTTCCGGCGCGAGGCGTCGGGAGCGGTAAAGCCATGCGGCGTTTCCGAGCCGTGGTCAGCGCTCGGCCATTATACATCCGAGGGACCGAAGACGACGAACGCGACGGCGGGCGCGGTAAAATTAAGTTGCGACCTTGTCCGGAAGACCCAGGAAAAAAAGAAGAAAACACGATCCATTTCCGTCTGCGCGCGTTCCAGGTGTTGATCCTGCCCCCACATTGGGAGGTCACGACTCGTTCGTCTTCGTCTTCGTCTTCAGGGGCAGAGGCAGAGGCAGAGGCAAACGACTCGGAAGAAGTCGCGTGGGCCGTGGTCGAGGCGTACGACCTGCTGCACGCGTGCATGTACCCCGTGGGAGGAATACGAGACCGGATGCTCGTGCCGCGGTAACGACAATCAACCCACATTTATTTCTTCTCTCACCAATATTTAGAGAGCAGAGCCACAGGATAACATGCTATTCGAAGCCGAGAGCCGCCCCAAGAACGACAAGTGCGCCATCAAGGCCCGGGTATTGGAAAACCACTCCCAGATGGAGTACTCGCTGGACAACAGGAGGACCAAAAAAGAGGCGGTCAAGGACTTCGCCGGAAAACACCGCAACCTGAGGCCCTGGGACGGATACGGAATAGACAACGGACGCGTGGATGTAGACTCGCATTTCAAAAACCACGCCATCTGGACGAACGACCCCAGCAAGCAGCAGCTGAAAACGAGGACGTTCACGGCGGTCCCGGACCTACACCGTGGACGCAGCATGCCGGACCGAGAGTCGGCGCTCATCAACGGCCAAGACACCACTAGCAACCGCATGTGCAACCCGATCACCGAGAAGCAGCTGGACGTGTTTCACCCCACGGTCCTCCCGGTGTGCACCAAGCACATCATCCCCACCTGGACACGGGGGGGCGAGTCGTCGCGCGAGATATCGCGCAGCCCCGAGTTCCTTGAGTCGCAGGGCTACGTCCACGACGGCAGGACGTGGGTGCACGAGGCTTGAATCGACACACGGATAGAGATAAGTCTATTCCTCACACCGTTTTCGGCGAAATATACGGAACCGGTCAACTCCACCTATGTGTGTGTGTGTGTGTGAGTGAACAACGCTGATCGACAACGTAGCACACGATGCCTGAATCGAAAAAATCGACGAGAGCGCGATCGAAGTCGACCCTCGAGAACCCGAAAAAAAGATGACGGACAGCGGGTCGATGCCACGCTCGATATCCATTACGCTCGTGACCGAAAGTACGGCACACGAAGCGCCGAAAAGGATCGAGGTGACCTTCGAGGCCGCCAGACGCGTCCCCGCCCTCCTGGACGCGTTGGAAACGTGTCGCGCCCCGCCTTGTTTTGCGGGGGACGTCCACCTGCACCTCCAGATCGGAGTGCCCGTGTGCGCTTCAAGCGTGGAAGCGGTTTTGGAATACGGAGAAGACGAATCTATCGTGAGGCGTTGGTCCGTCCATTCATTACACGGCATAATTCCAGCGGCGAAATGGGCCGGGCTGGACACGCTGTACGAGCTCTGTTGTGAGCGGATCGGAGAGGTGGTCGCGCTGTATTCAGCGAGAGAACACCTTCGTTCGTCCGTGTCGATAGAGGACGTCGTCCACGACGACGAGCTCATGGATGCTTTGGGACTACAGCATCCGGAGGTGGATGCCACTGCGGTCATTATTGACGTGCACCAGACCCCGGACGACGACGACGACATGTTCCTCGGAATCGCCAACCTGTGTTTCGGTCCTGCGGCATCCGACTCGGTGACGCACGTCGTGCAAACACGCATGCGCGATCTCCCGTCTAACCTTCGGGCACTGGTGAGGTCCGCTCCTCATCCGGAAGATTCGACGTTCCAGGGATACCACTCCGTGCGAGATGTCGTTTTGCGTCGCGCTGCGTATTTCTTGAACCGAGTGCTCCCTTTGGACGCGGTCGAGAACATATGCTGTAAGGCTGCACATAGACTCAGACAGACGATGATTACAGACGGGGCGCGTTATCGCGTGATACGTCACTCTTCGGCTCACCCACCTCCTATCTGTCTCCGAGTGGATGATGCGAGTAGCATCCGCGCGTATGCGAACGGACAACCTCCCAACGTGTATACAGACGATTCTTACACGGAGATCGGAAGTACCGAAGACGAGGAGCGAGACGAAGAGCGAGGCGAACTATACTCCGAGGATGGACAAATCGAGGAAGGATCACACGGCGGAGAAGTACGCTCGGAACACAACGACGGTTTGTACGATTCGATTCAAAGCTTGTTGTCGTTCATGCTCCATCGTGTCCAAAATTTTCCGTGCTACATGCCGAACCGTGACGGTGACGTGGTATTCGTTACCAACATCCAACGTCGCGCCGTAGACGTCGGAGAGGCGCGAAGACAATGGACCGTCCTGATGTCGGGTACAGAAAGGACGTTTTCACCTTCACCTTCGTCCTCGTCTGTGGCGTGACACAGTCGCCCTTCCTTTTTTGTCTCGTGTGGTATTTGACCACCGGCGTGGGTGAAAACGTAGAAAAATCGACGTAACAAATGGAGTTCTTTTACGAGCCAAACACACACTCACACTGTTCATGATGAATTGTAACGTATTTCAGACACTGTTCAAAGTGGTGAGCATGCCGTACTTGGCGATGGAACTCATCGTCCATCGCATGCTCCAGGACAAACACAGTTTCGTAGAGGTGTGCACGGGTATGACGCTCTTCCCCCAGTTCAAAGAGTGCGTCCTGCGACACCCCGCATTGTCGAAAGCGTTCGTCCACATGCGAAAAATATACACCGTCTGGTCTACAGACCTCCGGCGCGAAAAGAACAAGAGAGACGCCGACCGAGAGGTCACGCGTTACATGTTCCATAACGTCGTACTCCCTGGTCAATCTGGTCACGTATCGGCCTTCGACGTGTACGCCAAAGAAAGACTGGAGCGTGAGCTGTCGGAGGAGAATATCAGACAAGAAAACGAGAGGTCGGACGCGTTGTACACCTCAGCTCACCATCCAGTGGTCGAGATCTTTGACAACGTCCCCCTTCTCCAGCGCCACGGCAAGAAGGGTAGGAGTGGTGGCCTTCGCAAGGCTCGCCACCACAAGCAAGAAAACGATAAGGGGCGACCGTGTCCAGACGTCATTTCAGCGCGGGTTGTATCCAAAGCGGAGAAGCAAAAGGCCCTGGAGCAGACCAAAGCGAGAAAAAATGCGGATATGCTGATCAGAAAGAAGAAGCGTGCGGAAAAACTGTCCCAGAGAATGGTTTGGTGCAACGCCGACGAAGACTCCTGAATCCGCGGTTAGCCACACCCGGGTAGCCCACCGAGTCCGAATCGTTGACGCCGATAAGAAAGATACGGCGCGTCCCTTTTTTTCTTCCATTTTCCAAACAGTTATTCAGTAATTACCCAGTACCAGTATGCGCGAGTTCCCTTGACTGTAATTTATCCAGTATGTATCCGCACATTTACGGATTGTATTTTTTTACGGCTTTCTCCGTTGACATTTCAGTTGAGATGAAGTTGGTCACGCTGTCGTCGTCTTCGTCGGTGGTGTAGCGTGTCATGTCCTCGGGGAAAGCGCGCATGTTGTTTTTCAGGTACGTCATCATTTGATCGACCACGAAGTCCATAAAATCGTGATCGTTCAACACTTCGTCCGTGCATGTACTTCGCAGACGCGTATCGATGATATGAGCGTCCTCGTCAGGAGGAAGGTCGCCCTCCTGTGTCATCAACATTAGCAACGCTGTCAATAATTCAAGACCCACAATTTCGTCGTCGTAGTTCTTTACGGCAAATGCCGTCAATCGCCTCCCGAACTCGCGTAAGGAGGTTTTTCCCGTCGACATTTTATTGTCCAGGACGGCTTATCGATCTCCGCACTTTGTCGTATATATTTTAGCACTAGGTCGGTCGGTTCTGTTCATATATAGGGTTGGCCAATTCCGTATATATACGCCGTATATTTGTAGGGTTGGCCGATTCCGTATATTTCATCGAAAACGGTATAAGGATAAGTCTATTCCTTATATCCTTTTATGCGAAATATACGGAGGAATTGGCCGACCCTACCCATTTGCTCTCGGGTAACCATTCCATACTAAATAGAAGACGATCGCCAAAACGTATCGGCGGTCGAAAGACGACATCCCCGTTTACCTCTCTTTTCGACCCGGAGGTGGATCGCCAAGACGCCGTTCCGGCGCTCCTGCTCTTCCGTATAGAACGCCCGGTACGTTGCCACTCCGGACGCGATCGTGTCGGTGCCCGGGAGCGTGCGCGCCAGCCCCTCCTGCGACAATAACTCTTCGAACGAAGAGTATGCATTGACACCCGTTACGACTGCCGTCACAACTTTGGCGGAATCCTCGTCGTTCGAAACGAGCAATAACGACCCTCGACGGAGAGAAGCGAACTTGTTCTCTTTCATCCTGCCGACGATCGTTTTTTGGCCGGATCTGATGGCGTCGAACCATCGCGCGGACACTTTCATGGACACGCTCTCTTACAGAGGGGGAACAACAAGCGGGAGGCTTGTGCCGGACTGGGATTTTCCGAAGACGTCACTATCGATATAGTTTTTCCGCGATAAGGCGTTCGAGGCGGTCGAGTCATTTGTTCCGTGATGCACCGGAATCCCACTTGAGTACGTATAATCTGAACAACTAGTGCGCATCTTCAGCGCGTGCCTCATTCGTGGGGCGTAATCGACGTCGACGCTTTACAACTAGGGTTGGCCAGTTGGAAGAATGCATTGTAAACTGTTATTTTACGATCTTCTTTTCGCGGAATGCGTTTGAACTCAGGGTAGTACAATACTTCCGGGGATTTCGTGATATCAGACAATTCGCGAGTTTTCCAAAGGGTGGTTGGTACCTGCCGAAAAATACAGGAAATCGTACAAATGAGTCTATTTACGATTTTCCCCGGAACTATTGTACTACGCAGAAAAATATGACTCTGGATCACGCCACTAGGGAGGCTGCTTCTGGCGTATCACACATGAAGGAGCGCAGGGCCTCGCTATCGATGAACACCGGAATGTCTTGGGGCATCGGGGCATCGTTCGTGTAAACCCTGCCGAGACGATGACGATGGAGCAGGCGAGAGTGTTTTACAGCATCAGTCCCGGGAATGCTTTGTGGAGACAGCACGTATGCAGACGAATCGTACACGTACGTATCTTCCGTTGTCTCTTTTACGGGTTCACTACACAGGCGCGCGACCAGAAACACGGCACATCGCTCGCCCGAGCGCGACGAATTCTCCATGGCAACGAGTGCTCTGTCCGTGGCCGCTGACAAGCTGCTCGCATGAATCGGGACTCCGATGTAGCCGTCGCGCCTGCCGATGTCCTGAAAGGAATGGAATTGAGCTGCTATCCATTTGTCTTTCTCGTCGCAGATGTGCACGGCATGATATGCACATCGTTGCCGTCGGCAGACGTGTAAGCCCAGAATTTAGTGTGCAAAATACTCATGTCTTGCAGCTGTTAGCGTGATCTAATTTTTACAGCAGTTTTCAAAACAAGCATGGGACACCTGCCCATACTACTGTAAATCGTCTTCCTAGCTAAACAAAACAACATAAGGCCGTGTCTCGTTAGGAATTGACACTGAAATCAGTCTTCCTTTTTTTCTCTGCTCATCACAGAAGCACTCTCAAAAAAGAGGTTCGA
>Ga0307940_1001399_pt1 | contig 13674 bp, 11 predicted proteins | sample OrgLakmetagen124_FD_201835 | JGI IMG/M metagenome (GOLD analysis project Ga0307940, IMG submission 201835) | Saline water microbial communities from Organic Lake, Antarctica - #124 | ecosystem: Environmental > Aquatic > Non-marine Saline and Alkaline > Saline | place: Antarctica: Organic Lake... | reverse complement strand
ATCTTCGGCGTGAACCTGCGCACCGCTCAGCGCATGTCCCGCGCGCTGGAAGACGCGTTTCCGATGGTGCAGACCTACACGGATGGGGATCGGCGCAAGTGGTGGCAGCTGAGCGACCATCGCCTGTTGCGCATGCAGGGCCTTCGCGACAGCGAGCTGTCGGCTCTGGACATGGGCATCCGGCGCGCGGAACGCGACGGGGCGTTGACCGAGGTTGCCGCGCTCACCTCGCTGCGCAACCGGTTACTGGCCACAATGCCGACGCCACTTGCCCGGCGCGCCGAAGTCGACGCCGAGGCGATTCTGGAGGCCAGGGGCCATGCCTGCCGTCCGGGTCCGCGCGCCCGGTACGATCCATGGGTTCTCGGCGTGATCGATGCGGCCCTCAAGGGGCCGTTCATGATGGAGATCGATTATGCCGGTGCGCGGGATGCGACACCGAGGTCGCGGGCCGTGGAGCCTTACGGCGTTCTGTTCGGCATGCGTTGCTATCTGATCGCGCAAACGAGCGGGAATGACGCGGCCTGCCGACACTTCCGGCTCGACCGGATCAGCCGTGCCTCCCTGCTGAGCACCTCCTTCGTGCGCGATCCCGGATTCGATCTGGCCGCGCATTCCGCGCAGGCGTTCGGATCGTTTCACTCGGAGGCGGAATACGGCCCGGTGGTCTGGCGTTTTGCACCTTTGGCAGCTGCCGTCGCACGCGACTTCGTTTTTCATCCCGATCAGCAGGTCGAGACGGAGGCCGATGGCAGCCTGACCATCCGCTTCACTGCGGGCGGCTGGCTGGAGATGGCCTGGCACCTCTACCAGTGGGGTGACACGGTCGAGGTGATTGCCCCGCCCGAGTTGCGCGCCATGGTGGACGCGCATCGCCGCGGCGATTTTCCCGCGCTGCCCTGACGCCTGATGCATGACCAAGGAGCAGCGGATCTGCTTTTTCCGCGCGCCGTCCGAAGTGTGCTGATGCGTTCCGTTGAACGCGGCTCGGCATCGCCCGGGATGCCGGGCGGCGGACTCGACCTGCCTCTGACCTGCGGAAACGGCGGAATGGCGCTGGGCGGCGCGCCCGTTCCGCTTTCCGCCAGAACGGCAAATCGCCAGTAAAACAAGGGGCGGAATGGCCCCCGGCGCTTCAATTCCGGTCTCTGCCTAGGTTCCGCCCCTGTACGTCTGCTTCGCTCTGCCCGTCACCGGCATTCGCCGGGATCTGGAGAGGAGTTCGACATGCAGACAACAGCCCCTGCCCCGCAGGACCAACCCCTGAACCTGCTGGCCGACTGGATCGCCCTGCACGCGGATCGGCCGCAAGGTGTATTACCGGCGCGCCTCGGTCGAGGCCTGGATCAATGCGCAGGAACAAAGCCGCCCGGCGGCCCGGACACGCCGGGGGCGGAAATGACACGAGATATTTCCCCACCCCGAAGCGCGGTGACGGAAGATCCGCACTGGCTTTTCAACCGGCTGAGTGAGGCCCGCGCGGTGATCGCCGATGTGGCGCATCACTCGGACCACCTGATCCGTCTGGCCTGCCAGGTGCTGGCTCGGCACGGCGAGAGCGACGACGAGCGCAGGGAGGCACAGGTTCTGTTGCTGATCGTCGACGCGCGCACGCCGCAGCGTCACGGCCGGCACCAGCGCCCGGACGCGGATGACGACCCCGAGGTGACGTCATGACCCGGCGTGGCACGCCCGAGGCGGATCTGCAGCGCGCCGTGGTCGGCGCCCTGCGCTTCGCCCTGCCAAAAGGGGCAATCCTTCATCACTGCGCCAACGAGGTTACCCAGCCCGGCCCGCGCGGGGCGACGCGTCAGGCGATCCTGGTCGGCATGGGCGTCCATCGCGGCTTTGCCGATCTGATGGTGCTCTGCGAGGGCCGCGTGCTGTTTCTGGAGCTGAAATCCGCCAGCGGCAGGCTCAGCCCCGCACAGGCGGCGTTTCGCGATGCCGTGCAGGCGCAGGGCTTTGGCTGGGCGCTGGTGCGCAGCCTTGACGATGCGCTGGGCGCGCTGGCCGATCACGGGCTCACCACGCGCGTGGTCTCGCAGGATACCGCCCAGCGCCAGTCCAGCACGAAGGCGCGGAGGTCTCTGCCATGAGCCACGCCGCCACCAACTGGGCCATCCAGCAGCGCGGGCTCAAGCCCACCACAAAGATCGTGCTGTGGCATCTGTGCGACCGGTTCAACCCGGATTACGGCTGCTTTCCCTCGCAGGAGCGGTTGGCGCATGACTGCGAGATCAGCCGCTCGACCCTGAACGAGCATCTCGGTCGCCTGGAGGTGGCCGGCCTCCTGCGACGCGTGCCGCGCATTAATCCCGTCACGAAGCGGCAGATGCCCACGCGCTACATTCTGGGGTTCGAGCCGGGCATTGCACCAGATGATCCGACCCCGTGTCCGGAAACCGGACGCGGCAACATTTCTGCAGAGAACCCCTTTGCCGAGACAGAGAAGGTTGCGGACGAAACGCCCGCTGTGCCAGAGCCGTGTCTGAATTCCGGACACGGGAATGGCGCAGGACCCGTGTCCGATTTTCAGGCCGACCCGTGTCCGGAAAATGCCCTGACCCGTGTCCGGAATCCGGACACTAACCCTGTAAGGGAACCTTTAAGGGAACCAGTAAAGGAGGAGGAGGGCGCGCCGGGGCGCGAGGCAATCCTCGATGAGTTTTTTGAAGAGCTGCTCGGCGCGCTGGGCCTCGATCCGGGTGGCGCCCTGCCAGCCTGGTGGCAGGGCTGGCCTGCCCGGACCCATGTTCGCCGCTGGATCGATGATCTCGGGCTCTCCAAGGATCGGATCATCGAGGTGGCCCGCCAGTCCCGGCACGACCACCCGGATCCGCCCGATGGGCCCAAGGCGCTGGACCGCGTCATGGCCCGCGCCGCCCAGCGCGATGCGCAAGGATCCGCGGCCGGTGCCGGCGGCCGAACGGCCAAACGGCAACGCAAGCGCGATGCTGGTCCTCCGCCCAGCGAGGATGAGCTGGCCGCGTTCTACGCCGATCTGGTGAACTCCGAGCAGTTCCTGCCCGCCAGCATGATCAGCCACGCCATGTGCGCCGCCATGCTGACCCGTGGGCTGGTGACGGCGGACAGGCTGCGTCAGCGGGGAGTGCTGTGAATGGCGTGGTGTCACCTCCCCGGCACGGAGTGTCGCTCTGCGCAGGCGGCGGAGGCCTTGATCTGGGCCTCATGCTCGCCGAGCCCGGATACCACACCCGATGCTTTGTCGAGTGGGAGGACTGGCCCCGAACCGTGCTCATCGCCGCCCAGCGCGCTGGCTATTTTGCCCCGGCCCCGATCTGGGACGATCTGCGCAGCTTCGACGCCCGGCCCTTCCGCGGGGCGTTCGACACGGTCCTTGCCGGATATCCCTGCCAGCCGTTCAGCGCCGCCGGAAAGCGCGGTGGGGCCGACGACCCCCGACACCTCTGGCCCGACGTCGCCCGGGTCATTGCCGAGTGTCGCCCCCAATGGGTCTTCCTCGAAAACGTCCCCGGCCACGTCACCCTCGGGCTCGAGACCGTGCTGCGAGAGCTTTGGGGCATGGGCTACACGCCTGCGGCGGGCCTGTTCAGCGCGGCAGAAGTCGGCGCGCCGCACCAGCGGCTGCGGATCTTCATCCTGGCCCACACCGATGATCCTGCATCCCGGCACGGCACGCTACACCCCGGCCGGGAACAGCGACTTCACGCGGAAGGCGGAAGCGCTGGCGCTGGGCATCACCAACTGGTCGACACCCAAGGACACGGATGGCGCGAAAGGGGGTCCGGGCCAGAGCTATGGCTCGCGCGGGACGCCGCCCCTGTGGGCGCGAGCGGCGCAATGGCCAACACCAGCCGCACAGAACTGGAAGGGCAGCAGCCCGGCCAGCGTGACCCGGGCCGACGGCAAGTCCCGCATGGACATCCTGCATTACCGGGCGGAGCAGGGCTTCACCCGCCCGGACCAAGCGATCTCGCCGCATGGGCCGCCGTTTTCACCGCACGCCCCGATCTCGCGCCCGCTCTGGGCTTCGATGATTGCGTCGCATGGGCGCGCCGCATGTCGGCGCATCCTGAAAGGCCGGGTGCGGCGGCGGCTGAACCCGCTCTTCGTCGGATGGCTGATGGGCTGGCCCATCGGGCACGCGCTCTGCGCCTGCTCGGCAACGGAGTTCACCCTATGGCAGCAGCGCATGCGTGGCGCGCTCTCGCAGCTGCCCATGGCCTCCGGCCCGTGGATCTGGCGACCGACGGAGGGCCCGGAAAGCCCAGCGCAGATGAACCTGTTTGAAGGATTGCTGCCATGAGCATGCAGCGACGGATCAGCCGCGCAGGCGGCACGAGGGTGAAACGCGCGCTGGGCGTGCAGGCCGCGTTGGAATGGGCCTTCCGGGTGGAAAAGGCGCAGCTGGAGCTGCCAGAACGCCCAGATCCTGAACGCGGGTCCGGCACCGGCACTGGTTTCGGCCTCGAGCACGTCCTGCTGCAGCGCGCGGCGCTGGGCTGCAAGGTTGACGGTGGCCAGTACAAGATGGGCGGCTACACCCATGCGGATGCCGAGGTGATCGCCGCCACCGTCGCCGGCATGCCCGACAGCCTCGGCGGCAAGCGCATGGCGATCCGCGTGGTTGAGCTGGCACGCGCCGGGCTTACCCCCGACTGGATGCCCGGTGCCGTGCCGCGCTGCGTGCCAGTGGAGATGAAACGCAATCGGCACGGTGACCACGCTGTGACGGAAGTTGTGGGCACCGAGCGGGTGCAGGTCAGCGGCAAGTGGCGGACCGTCGAGGTCCGTGCCTGTCCGGTGCGATTCTCCCCGGACTCAAGGCAGATCGAAGCTGCGCGACGCGCCTATGATAATTGGTGGCAGGCGCTGGGCTGGATCCGCGAGGGGTTAATCGACGGTGGCATGTTGCGGGAGACAGAGTTGACGGCCGCGTTGCCGAAGAGAAAGCCGTGGAAGGTACCGCGCGCGCCGAAGTAACCAATTGGCATTGCCTAATGGCACAATATGACTATATTAATGCCAAAGGAGAAGCCCATGCAGTTCGCGACCATCCAGCCCATTGCGGCCCGTCCTGACCTTCCCCTCATCACCGATGAGGAGGCGGCGGCACTCGCGCGCGCAACCGTCAATCTGTTCCGTGCATGGGACCTCAGCGACGCAGAGGCCCGTACCCTGCTTGGCGACATGGCCCAGCGTACCTGGGCGCGCTGGAAGGTGGGCGACATCGGTCGCATCGACCGTGATCTCCGCGCCCGGATGGCAATCCTGATGGGGATCCACAAGGCGCTGCGCTATCTCTTCATCGAGCCCGCACGCGGCTATGCGTGGATCCGCAAGCCCAACGAGGCCTTTGCCGGACAGAGCGCGCTCGACGTCATGATGCGCGGCGAGATCACTGACCTGATCGACCTGCGCAGCTATCTGGATGCCGAGCGAGGCGGCTGGTGACAGTACCAGTCCGCCGCGTGGTTTGGCCGCGCACCGTCCGCATCATCCGCACCATCTATCCGCCCATCGATTTGTTCGAGGATATCGCTGATCCCGCGGATTGGGAGGCCCTTGCCTCGGCCGAGGCAAAGTTCAATCCACGCATCCGCGACAGCATCGGCGATCTGTCGAAGGTGCCCGTGGCCCGCCGCGTCACCGGCCCCGGTGCCAGCTGGGTCATGGCCCCCTTTGTCCACTGTTCGCCGCTCCGACCGGGGCAGTTTTCGGATGGAAGTTTCGGCCTCTACTATGCGGGTGACAGCACCGAGGTGGCGATTGCCGAAATGATCCACCATCACGCACGGTTCATGCGCGCGACAAACGAGGCTCCCGGCTGGACCTCCCAGTTCCGCGAGCTGATCGGCGCGATCGATGCCGATCTTGACGACGCTTCGGGCCGGGTCGATCTGCTAGATCCTGACGACTATGGTCCATCGCAAATCTTTGGCGCGGAGCGCCGCGCCGCCGGATCGAATGGTATCACCTGGCCCAGCGTTCGCTACCCGGGCGGGCACTGCATCGCGGTATTCTGGCCCGATGTGATCCCGATCCCCAAGCATGGCGGGCATTTCGCCTACCACTGGAACGGGACGGCGGTCGATTACGTGAAGCGACGGCAGACAGGTGAGGCCTGGCAAGTCACATGACCCCGTCAGAAGATGACACACCCAAAACCCGAGACCTCAACTTTGGGCTATAATTTGATTGTAAATTCTATAGCTTACCCGCAGATCTATCCGATTTGAAGGTTCCATATGTCCGATTCCCTGCGTGATCTTGTCCTTGCCCATGTTCCCGAAGATGGCTCCACCGTCGGTAATCGCACCATGCTCGCTTTGCTTCGCGAAGAAATACCGGACCTGACGGACGAGAACTATCATGCGGTCCGGGATCAATTGGTCACGGAAGGTGTGCTTGCAAAAGGGCGCGGCCAGGGTGGCTCGGTCTCGCGGGCGGATCTTGACGGTCCCAAGGCAAAAGAACCGGCGAAACCCAAAGCAGCGCCCATCGCATCCGCGAGCGGGTCGGCCGCCTATGCGCATGCCAATGAGGCCGTGCTTCGTCCGGATGTCGGGGTAGAGGCGCAGTTCTCGCATCGCAAGCCGCCGAAGACCTATCGCTACGATTCCAGCCTCGCGCCGGAGCTTACGTGGGACGAGAGCGGCGAGCGGCCCTTTGCGGAATGGCTGCTCAATCTGGTGGCCGATGCCGCGGAGAAGGGAGAGGCCACGGTCTTCGCCCAGCCGCAGGTTTGGAAGGGGACGGAGGAGCGGTTCACCTCGCTCTCGCAATGTGCGGCGCGGCTGCGCAGCCTGACTAAGCCCTTTCTGAACTGGGCGGGCAAGGCCGAGCGGCAACAGATCACCGTGCCGACGCTGCCGCTGTTCGTGCACGAGCGGCATTCGACGCAGGCGATCCTCGAGACGCTGAAATCGCACAAGGCGCGCGGGCAGACGCTGGACCTGTTCGGCGATCTGGACCTCGACATCGCCGATCGCCTGGACGCCTACGAGCACAAGGGCCCCTGGACCAACCGCCTGATCCTAGGCGACTCACAGCAGGTGATGAACTCGCTCCTCGAGTACGAGGGGATGGGTGCCCAGGTGCAGATGATCTACTTTGATCCGCCCTACGGCGTGAAGTTCGGCTCGAACTTTCAGCCTTTCGTGCGGAAGAACCGCGTCAATCATGGCGCGGACGATGAGATGATCCGTGAACCCGAAATGGTGAAGGCCTACCGGGACACTTGGGAGCTTGGGCTTCACTCCTACCTGACCTATCTCCGTGACCGCTTGATACTGGCCCGTGAACTCTTGACCGAGACGGGCTCGCTGTTCGTCCAGATTTCTGATGACAATATCCACCACGTTCGGGAGGTGCTGGATGAAGTGTTCCCCAACGGATTTGTTTCCCAGATCAGCTTTCAAACAACATCCGGCTTCGAGTCCTCGACTCTGCCGACCGTGGGGGATTTCCTGCTCTGGTACTCGAAGGACAAGTCCAAGGTTCAATACAACAAGGTCTTTCAGCCACAGCCGGTGCAACTTGGAAAGGGAAATGCAACTTGGGTGGTGCTCCCGGACGGTAGTTATCGAGGGGTAACGGCTGCAGAGAAGCGCGGAGAGGCTGATCTGCCGAAAGGTGCCAAGCTATACAATCCAGACAATATTCAATCTCAAGGCGCGGCATCAGAGCCGCAGCCATTTGAATTTCTCGGCAAGACATACTGGCCTGGCGCCAATTCACATTGGAAAGCTAATTATCCTGAGGGAATGGAGCGTCTCGCGGACGCAGGGCGCATACATGTAGCCAAGAACAGCATTCGGTATCGGCGTTTTGCAGACGATTTTCCCTTCCAGCAGATCGGTAACATCTGGACGGACACGATCACCGGCAACTTCACCGACGACAAGGTCTATGTCGTCCAAACGGGCTTCAAGGTCATCGAGCGCTGTATGCACATGACCACTCAGCCGGGCGACCTTGTGCTCGATATCACCTGCGGCTCGGGCACGACAGCGGTTGTCGCGGAAGAATGGGGCCGCCGCTGGATCACGGTGGACACGTCGCGTGTGCCCATTTCCCTGGCGCGACAGCGCCTCCTCACAACCGCCTTCCCCTGGTACCGTCTCAAAGACCCGGTCAGAGGACCGGCCGGCGGTTTCGTCTATGAGCGCAAGCAAAACAAGAAGGGCGAAGAAGTCGGCGGACTTGTCCCGAGGATCACGCTCAAGTCAATCGCCAACGATGAAGACCCGAAAATGGAAACGCTCCCTGAGCGCGCGGAGGTGAATCCAAAGATTACCCGCGTCTGCGGTCCCTTCACCGTCGAGGCCACGATCCAGGCTGCGATGAGCATGGAAGAGGACGTGGAGGGTGCATCGGCTCCGCTGCCAGCCTCGAGCCCGCGCGCCTATCTCGACCGGATGATCGAGGTGCTTCGGCAGAGCAAGTCGCTGAGCATGCCCGGCAACGTGATCCTGCAACTCGACAATGTTCGCCCGCTCGCCGACCGCGAGTACCTGCATGCTGAGGCCGTGGCGAAGAACGGCGGCGAGAAGACGATCGCCATCGCCTTCGGCCCCGAGGACGGTGCCATTGGCTCGGACTATGTGTTCAACGCGGCGATGGAGGCGATGCAGCAGGGCTTTGGCCAGTTGTTCCTGTTCGGGTTTGCGATCCAGGCCAAGGCGCGCGAGATCCTCGAGAAGATGAAGATCCCGACTGCCTACATCTCGATGACGCCGGATGTGGTGATGTCGGACTTACTCAAGACAACGAAGGGCAGCGAGATCTTCTCGATCACCGGCTTGCCGGATGTGCGGCTGGAGAAGGCGGGCAAGCGCGACGATGGCACGCCGCTCTATCGCGTGGTGCTGCGCGGGCTCGACATCTTCCTGCCGCACCTGATGGACACGGACCACATCGAAGCCGAGAACCTGCCCTGCTGGATGCTCGACACAGATCACAACGGCATGGCGTTCTATGCGAGCCAGGTGTTCTTCCCAAAGACCAGCGCTTGGGACAACCTGCAGAAATCGCTGAAAGGCCAGTTCGAGGACAGCGTATGGTCGCATCTGGCGGGCACGGTCAGCGAGCCCTTCGCGCTTGGTGACAAGAAGCGTATCGCCGTGAAGGTAGCCGACGAGCGCGGCAACGAGCTGATGGCGACCCGCAGCGAAGAGGACGCCGTCTGATGTCCGCCGCAGAACAAGACGCCCCGCAACCAATCCCCGAGGATCAGCCGGTCATCATCAACTCGCCGTTCCGCGAACCGCAAGTTCACTGGAAGATCGAAAAGGCGAAGCCGCCCTACAAGGCAGAGGGCCGTCGGCGCGCGAGCTATTTCTACCGCGTGCCGGAGCATTCCGGCCGGGGCCGCCCCGACCGCAATCAAGCGCAACTGTTCGAAAGCCAGGCAGGCGAAGAGGTCGAGCTCGAGATCGTCAACGCGATCCGCGGGCGCGTGAAGGATTGGCGGGCAGGCATCCACAGCGGTGGCGTTGCCTATGATGGCGCCTCCCCTGTGACACGGGAGCTGATGGAGCTCTGGCGCAGCGATCAGCGTATGCAGCGGCTGTTCTTCGCGCAGATCGAAGCGGCCGAAACGATTATCTTCCTTGTCGAGGCCAAGGAGGTCTACCGCAAAGGCGTTCCCGAAGTCCCTCGTGATGAGCCCGGGCTGGAAGCAAAAGCGGCAGGCATCCGCGCCTTCATCCGCTACGCCTGCAAGATGGCGACGGGAAGTGGCAAGACCACTGTGATGGGCATGCTGGCCGCCTGGTCGATCCTGAACCGCGTCGCCTCGCCGCGCGACGACCGGTTTTCGGACACAGTCCTGATCGTCTGTCCCAACGTGACAATCCGCGAGCGGTTGCAGGAACTGGATCCTGCGCTGGGCGACGTCAGTCTCTATCGGACCCGGCAGCTCGTCCCGCCCCACCGCATGGAGGAACTGCGCCGCGGCGAGGTGATGATCGCCAACTGGCATCGCTTGGCGAAGAAAGAATCCAACACTGTCAACGGCGACAGCGCCAAAGTTGTGAAAACTGGCGAACCGGTCGAGGTTGTCAAGAACGCGGGCAAGGCAAACGAAAGCGTCGAGACGAAGTACTTCGAGTCCGATCAGGCATGGTTCAAGCGCATTCGGAGAGAGTTGGGCAGCGGCAAAGGGCGGAGCCCCCATTGGCTGATCTTTAACGACGAGGCACACCACGCCTATCGCAGAGGCGATGCTGCTACGGAAGAAAGCCTAGACGAGAACAAGGATCTCGCCAGCAAGAACGCCCGTGAAGCGACCATCTGGGTTGAGGCACTGGACAGGATCAACAAGCTGGCTGCCGGTGGCCGCAGGCGCGGAATCAACCTGTGCGTCGATCTCTCTGCAACGCCCTTTTACATCCAGGGGTCGGGCAACGAGGTCGGTAAACCGTTCCCTTGGATCGTTTCGGACTTCAGTCTGCTCGACGCCATTGAATCGGGTCTAGTGAAGATCCCCCAACTTCCTGCCCGAGACGTATCCGGCGCAGAAGAGGCGGCCTACTTCAACATCTGGCGGTGGGTTCAGGCCAAAGCCAAGGAAGATGGCTTGGGAACTAACGTCACGCCTGAAATCGTTATGAACTACGCGTCTGCACCGATCAATCTGCTGGCACAGGAATGGTATCAGCGGTTCTTGGATTGGGAGCAACTGTCCAAGCAGCAGCAGAAGCACCCAGTACCACCTGTGTTCATCGTCGTCTGCCGCGACACAGCGGTTGCCAAGGAGGTCCACGGCTGGTTGGCGAACGGCAATGATAGCTACGGCGTTGCGCCCAGCTGGTTCCGGAACGCACCCGGACAGGAAGTGACGGTCCGCATCGACTCTAAGGTGATGGAGGACATTGAGGACGGGGGCTCGAAGGACGAGACTAAACGCCTCCGGTTCATCCTCGATACCGTAGGCAAAGCGGCTTGGCCGGGAGGCAGGGTCCCTGAAGATTGGTCGGAACTGGTCCGCAAGCACAATGACAAAGTCGCAAGCGATGACAACGACGGTTCACTCAAGTGGATCGACGAGCGCATTCCGCCCGGTCGCGATGTACGATGCATCGTTTCAGTCGCCATGCTGGCGGAAGGATGGGATGCGAACACGGTCACGCATATTGTAGGCCTGCGACCATTCGGGTCACAGCTCCTGTGTGAACAGGTGGTCGGTAGAGCGCTGCGCCGCAAGAGCTATGCGTTGAATGAAGAAACCCAGATGTTTGCCGAGGAGACTGCAAAGGTCTTTGGGGTGCCGTTCGAGCTGATCCCCTTCAAGGTGAAACCGGTAGGTCCGCAGCCACCTGAGCCCGATCCCAACCATATTTTCTCTGTCCCCGAGAAAACCGACTACGAGATCACCTTTCCAGTTGTGTCTGGCTACCATCAAACAGGACAGTTCGATGTTCACGTCGACTGGTCCAAGGTGTCCAAGGTCACCATTGATCCATTGAAGATCCCTCAGACGGTCGAACTCACGCCTCTGACCTCCCCGGATGGCTCACTGGCAGTTTTCGGACCGGGCGAGCGACCAGTCCTGTCCTTGAAGGACTGGCGGGCGAGATTCCGTGATCAACAAGTCGCATTCAGACTAGCTCGTGAAGTCTGTGCTCGCTGGCAAGCAGACAATGGTACTGAAGCTGTGCCAGTCCAGAAGCTCTTCCCGAAGGTTGCTTTCGCATCAAAAAGGTTCCTCGAAGAGAAGCTTGACCTTAAAGGTGACAGCCTGCCTAGGGACGTGCTGTTGGTCGGCGAGTACATGCAGGCCGCGATCGGTTCTCTGCTGGAGGCGATCAAGAAGGGTTCGAAATCTGGAGAACGCGAGGCCGCAATCATTCCCACCGGAGCGGCTGGACGCGGAAGCACGGTCAACGTTGATTTTCACACAACCAAGCCAATCTACGCTGTCAATCGGTGCCACCTTAATGCGATGGTCGCCGATACTGAAAAGTGGGAACAGAGCGCCGCATTTCTTCTGGACAGCCACCCTGGCGTCAAGCGTTGGGTCAAAAACGATAGGCTCGGCTTCACTGTTCCTTACCGTCACCGAGGCGTTGTTTCACGATACATTCCTGACTTCATTGTCGTTACTGACAAAGATCTGAATGTGATCATCGAGGTCAAAGGGCGCGTGAATGACGATGCCGATGCAAAGGCAAAGGCAGCTGAACGCTGGGTCGAAGCGGTGAATCATACAGGCGGACACAGGACTTGGTATTATATATTGGTGGATGATCCCGGCAAGGTCGGACTAGCGATTAATGGCCTGACGAAGCAGAAGTGGGACTTGGAACAGCAGAGTGCCAACTTGCCACTGTTCAACGGGGATCAACTCCCACAAGAAGTCAAGGATACGCTGCTGCGTCACTTTTATGGTAGGCCTAACATGGTTAAGATCGGCCAGATGCTGTTTGAGAAAGCACGGCTCGAAAACCGACATTTTGTTCAACTCGAGCACATAGAGGCTGCAGCACACGATGCATCATGCGAAACTATCCAAGGCCTTTCCGTCGTTTCAGCCTTGACAGACTATGAGCGTCCGATTCTGCGAATGAGGTTCTTCCCAAGCTCCACCTCGACCGGAACCGTGGAGCTCGGCGATTTATTCGAAATGATGGCTGCGTGGAAGCAAGGAAGAGTTGCAGATTCGGAATGGCGCAACTGGGCCAATAGCATCGAAATAAGGTGGGAGTTCACGGAAGGGCTTGTGCGTTGACTGTGAATCCGAACTCGGTTCTGGCTTTTGCGGAACTCTTGATGAAGAAATCACCAGATTACGTTGATCTCGTCTGCGCCAGCACTGAGGACGAGTTCGACAAGGCCTTTGACTCATTTATTGAAAATGCGGCTGAGCATTTAGAGGTGAATAAAAAGAACTTTGCTCCCTTAAACGAAGAAGGACTTTCAAGTGCATTTATCGGGCCACTTAAACTACCTGGTGTGACGGTTCTTCAAGAGGCAAACTCGAATGGCCATGTGGACATCACTGTTTCCATGAACCACTGCACACCAATCAGAAAGAAGCTATTCGAAGCCAAAATCTACAGTGGGCCAAGTTATCATGTAAGCGGCCTATCACAGCTTCTTGATCGCTACACAACCGGAAGAGAAGGACGCGGAATTGTAATTTCCTATGTTCGGAAAAAAAATATCGCGCATCTCGTAAAATCGATAAGAGCGAGGATGGATGAAGATTTACCCTGCGATCAGCAAGGACCCACATCAGACCACACGCTGAGGTGGTCCTTCTTGTCACGTCATTCGCATTCTTGCGGAGAAGTACTCGCAGTTGCCCACATTAGTTGCAACTTATTCCTTGAGGAAACTGATTAATAGGCGTCGACTATATCCTATTTTTAGCTCAGAGTTCGGCCAAGAGGTTATGAGCTTCGCTGCCATGTGGCGCTGATTGCGCCGCCCCCCTCCCAATGGTTCCTCCCCAGCGGGATCCGTATACGGGGGGGACGAGCGCGCCATTTCGCTAGCGACTGGATTCCTCACCGGGGAATCCACCCTGAAGCCACCTGCGGCAACGCCCGAAATTATTCTTCGTGATAACAGAAGTTTGCGCGGCATTTTTTCGGTAAGGCTACGGCGGGAGCCGTCTGACTTCGTCTACGATCCGATGATAAGTCCGACCTTATGTCAGATTTCATTCACCGCCCTCAAATC
>Ga0307940_1001392_pt1 | contig 13771 bp, 10 predicted proteins | sample OrgLakmetagen124_FD_201835 | JGI IMG/M metagenome (GOLD analysis project Ga0307940, IMG submission 201835) | Saline water microbial communities from Organic Lake, Antarctica - #124 | ecosystem: Environmental > Aquatic > Non-marine Saline and Alkaline > Saline | place: Antarctica: Organic Lake... | reverse complement strand
GATGGCTGGTTCGAGGATTATAACGAGAACCATCCGCACTCAGGGCTGAAATGGCGCTCGCCCCGCGAGTTCATCGCAGCCCAAAACGCAACCGCCTGAGTGTTCGGTGAAATGGGGGCAAGATCAAAAAGATTGTAAACCGACGAATTCAAGGACGCGACCGGCGCGGCTGGTCTCGGGGCGACAAGTGTGGTTCGATCATTTCACACCGGTAGTTTTCTGCACAGGGGGCCATCAGATGAGCCGAAAGATTGCCTTCGCCGCAAGTGATATGTGCGTGGCGCAAACGGCCCGCGCCGCATTGAGCGCCCGCTTCGGCGACGTGCCCGAGGCCGAGGCGGACGTGATCGTCGCGCTTGGTGGCGACGGCTTCATGCTGCACACGCTGCACAGAACGCAGTCTCTAAATACGCCCGTTTACGGCATGAACCGTGGCACCGTCGGCTTTCTGATGAACGAATACAGCGAGTCCGACCTGCCCGAGAGGCTGGCCATTGCCGAGGAAGAGGTCATCAACCCATTGAAGATGAACGCGCAGTCCCGCGATGGCAACATGCATGAGGCGCTCGCGATCAACGAGGTGTCGCTGCTGCGCGCAGGGCCGCAGGCCGCCAAGCTTCGGATCAGCATCGATGGGCACCTGCGGCTGGACGAGCTTGTCTGCGATGGCGCGCTCGTGGCCACGCCGGCCGGCTCGACGGCATATAATAACAGTGCGCACGGGCCGATCCTGCCGATCGGGTCCGATGTTCTTGCGCTGACCGCCGTCGCGGCGTTTCGCCCCAGACGATGGCGCGGGGCGCTGGTTCCCAAGACCGCCACGGTGCGGTTCGACGTGATCGAGCCCGACAAGCGCCCGGTCATGGCCGATGCGGACAGCCGGTGGGTCGAAAGCGTGCTCTGGCTCGAGGTTCGGTCAGAGACGCGGATCGAACACCGGATCCTGTTCGATCCCGGTCACGGGCTCGAAGAGCGTCTGCTGCGCGAGCAGTTTTCCTGAGGTAGAGCATGAGCTTTGCATCGCATCCGTTTGCGTATATTTAGTAAATTCCGATCCAGCGAAAGGACAGATCGGCGGTGTGATCTCGGCCATAAGCGACGGTGGCGAGGCTCGTGACCGTCTCGGGACGCGGCACGGCACGCAGGAGGGCGCCCGACCGCTCGAACGCCGAGAACGGCACGCGCACCTGCTGCCACTCGGGTCCGCTCGGGATCGCAGCCTGGTAATATTGCCAAGGCAGCACCGTCCCGCGCGTGCGCAGGTGCAGGAAATAGCGCTCGCCATTGCCGCGCACCTCGACGACCACCCCACGGGTATCTGCCGGGAAGGGCTGCTCCAGATCCGCGCGCACCTGGATGAATCCGCCGCGGTTTTCCGTGCTGACACTGCCCGTCAGGCGCAGGTAGCGTGCGTCAGCGGGTCCCATGGCCCGCGCCCCGCCTTCGGACACCCCGCCCATCACCTGATCGCTGAAATACCGCCAAAGTTCCGGCGGGGGTGGCCTGTAGTCCGGCATCGCGCCCTCCTGTGCCAGCGCCGGCCCGGACAAAAGCCAGAGCATGGCAATCCATATGCATGTCATTCCGTCGTCCCCGCAGCTTGCGCCAGGCTGACCGGATCGCAAAGGATCATGCCCTGCCCGCGTCGTTCGATCAGCCCGGCCATTTCCCAGTCGCGCATGTTGCGATTGACGCTTTCGCGCGTGAGGCCCACGAGGTCCCCCAACTCGGATTGCGAGAACCGCTCGGCCAGCTGCAATCGTCCATCGGGCAACGCGTCTCCCCATTTCTCGGCCAGGCGCAACAGAAGCCGGGCCAGTCGCGTCTGCCCGTCCGTCAGCATGTGCGCGGTATACATACCCGATGTCTCGCGCAGCCTGTTGCATAACACGGCGATCGCGTCGATCGCGGCATCGGGCGTCTGTCTCAGAAGAGGCAGCACGCGGTCGCGTGGCAGGACACGTCCGCGCACAGGCGTGACGGCGAACGCATCCGCGCTGCGCGGGCCCCCATCAAGCGCGGCCAGCTCCCCCAGCACGTCCCCCGGCCCGAGATGGGTCAGGATGGAGCGTCGTCCGTCCACGGAACTGCGGCTGATCTCGACGCGCCCCTTGACGATCAACATCATGCTCGTGTCGTCCTCGCCGGACGCGTAGATCGTGTCTCCACGCGCAAAGGAAGCGAGCCGCCCATGCTGCTCAAGCAGCGCAGAAAGGCCCGGACCCGCATTCGAATTCATCCCTGCCGCCTTTTTCTGCCATTCATGTGACATGCATCACAGCGTCGCCGCGGGCAATCGGCTAAACCCAAGTCATGTTTCGTGTGAAGGGGCGCCCCAAGCTCTTTTAAACACCAAATCGATTGGCCTCTTGCCGCGGAACATGGTGAGCCCCGTGTCGTATGTTTTCCCCAGCGGCACGTTGGGCTTGCCTGCTGTCCGGCGCGATGTCGTGAGTGAGTCGTGCCGGGCAGCATCTTTCATATAACCGGAACACCAGCCCACTACCTTGTTGTGACCACTGACATCTTCGGATGGATTACTTTGCTAATCCAACACTTTGCAATGCACTCCTGATCTCATCCACGATCGCGGGATCGTCGATGGTGGCGGGCGTCTTGACGTCCTCGCCATCGGCAACCTTGACCATGATGCCGCGCAGGATCTTGCCCGACCGTGTCTTCGGCAACCGGTCCACCACGACCGCCAGCTTGAACGCCGCAACCGGACCGATCTGGTCCCGGACGAGGCGCACGCATTCCGCGGTGATCTCGTCATGCGGCCGGTTGACGCCCTTGGTCAGGCACACGAACCCCACCGGCGCCTGGCCTTTCAGCGCATCACCAACCCCGATCACGGCGCATTCGGCGACGTCGGGATGATTCGCGAGAACCTCTTCCATGGCCCCCGTCGACAGACGGTGGCCGGCCACGTTGATCACATCATCAGTGCGCGCCATGATCCAGAGATAGCCGTCCTCGTCCTTCATGCCCGCATCGCCGGTCTCGTAGTACCCGGGGAACGTGTCGAGATAGGATTTGTGGAACCGCCCTTCGGCATTCCACAGCGTGGGCAGCGTGCCCGGCGGCAAGGGCAGCTTGATGGCGATCGCACCAAGCGTCCCGGGCGGCATCTCTTGCCCGGCTTCGTCGAGGATATGCACGTCATAGCCCGGCATCGCCACGGTGGGCGAGCCGATCTTGACCGGCAACGCCTCGATCCCGACGGGGTTGCCCGCGATGGTCCAGCCGGTTTCGGTCTGCCACCAGTGATCGTAGACCGGCACGCCCATCTTGTCGGCCGCCCAGTTGATCGTGTCGGGATCGGCCCGTTCGCCGGCGAGATAAAGCGCGCGCAGTTTGGAAATATCGTATCTCTGCAGTTCCTTGGCCTCGGGATCCTCGCGCTTGATGGCGCGCATCGCGGTCGGCGCGGTGAAGAAGCTGCGCACGTTGTGTTCCGAGACCACGCGCCAGAAGGTGCCCGCATCGGGCGTGCCCACGGGCTTTCCCTCGAACACCACGGTGGTGTTGCCGTGGATCAACGGCCCGTAGCAGATATAGCTGTGCCCGACGACCCAGCCCACGTCCGAGGCCGCCCAGAACACCTCGCCGGGATCGACATTGTAGATGTTCTTCATCGACCAGTTGAGCGCGACGAGATGCCCCGCGGTGTGCCGCACGACGCCCTTGGGGGATCCGGTCGTCCCCGAGGTATAAAGGATATAGACCGGGTGATTGCCCTCGACCGGGACACACTCGGCCGGCTCCACGCCGTACTGGCAGGCATGCCAGTCGACATCGCGCCCCTCGACAAGGTGCGCGACTTCCTCCTCGCGCTGGAAGATCACGCAGAAATCTGGTTTATGCGTCGCCTGCTCTATCGCGCCGTCGATCAGTGGCTTGTAGTGCACGACGCGCCCCGGCTCGATCCCGCAAGAGGCCGCGATGATCGCCTTGGGTGCGCAGTCATCGATGCGCACCGCCAGCTCGTGCGCGGCGAAGCCGCCAAACACCACCGAATGCACGGCGCCGATCCGCGTGCAGGCAAGCATCGCCTCGATCGCCTCGGGCACCATCGGCATGTAGATGATCACGCGATCGCCCTTTTCGACGCCGCGCGCACGCAACGCGCCGGCCAGCCGCGCCACGCGCGACCGCAGCTGCGCATAGCTGATCCGGTGCTTGGTGCCGGTGACGGGGCTGTCATGGATGATCGCGACCTGCGCACCCCGCCCGGCTTCGACATGGCGATCCACCGCGTTCCAGCAGGTGTTGACCAGGCCATCGCTGAACCACTCGTAAATCGGCTCCTTGTCGTCGAAGAGAGCCTTCGACGGTTTTCGCACCCAGTCGATCCGCTCGGCCTGCTCCATCCAGAACGCTTCGGGGTCGGCCAGCGAGCGCTGGTAAACATCCCTGTATCCCATGGTATCCTCCTCCGGTGTCACCAAGAGTGTTACGGCATGCCCCAGCCCGCCAGCAAGCGTCACGACCTCCGACAGGCGATGGGGCGGCGACGATTTCGCAGAAACACCCGCTCACGTACTGCAAAGTTTTGCAAAGGCCGCTCCCCTGGGCTTGTACCAGAAAACCGGGGCAGGATCCGCAAAGTCGCAAACTCCACTCCGCAAAGAGATGATTCTATCCGTAATGCGCCACCGGAGTGCCGGCGATGGCGGACATGTTCAGCAGTCCACGTGCGGTGATCGAGGGGGTCACGATATGCGCGCGGTTGCCCATGCCCATCAGGATCGGCCCGACCTCAAGCCCACCGGCCTTCATCTTGAGGATGTTGCGCACCCCCGAGGCCGCATCCGCATGCCCGAAGATCAGCACGTTGGCCGCACCGTCCATGCGATTGCCGGGCAAGAGGCGCGCGCGCAGCTCGGGATCGAGCGCGGCATCTATGGTCATTTCACCCTCGTAGCTGAAGTCGTAGCTGCTGCCATCCAGTAGCTCTAGCGCAGCGCGCAGGCGAACGGCGCCGTCATCGTCGCGGTTTCCGAATTGCGACTGCGAACAGAAGGCCACCTTGGGCTCGATCCCGAAACGCCGCACATGCCGTGCCGCGCCGATCGCGGTTTCCGCCAAATCCTCGGGTGACGGCCGGGTGCGCACATGCGTGTCCGCAATGAAGAGCGGGCCATCCTCGAGGATCATCATGCTCAGCGCACCATGCGGGTGATGTTCTTCATTTGCAAGAACTTGATTGACGTAGTTCATGTGCCACCTGAATTCTCCGAACGTGCCACAGATCAGGCTGTCGGCCTCGTCGCGATACACCATGACCGCACCGATGGCCGTGGTATTGGTGCGCATGATGGCCCGCGCCAGGTCGGGCGTGATACCGCGCCGCGCCATGATGGTGTGATATGTCCCCCAGTAATCGCGGTACCGCGGGTCGTTTTCCGGGTTCACGACGCGAAAATCCCGCTCGGGCCGGATCAGCAGCCCGGCCCGCTCGCACCGCTTCTCGATGACGTCCGGACGCCCGATCAGGATCGGCTGTTCGGTCGTGTCCTCGATGATTGCCTGGGCGGCGTGCAGCACGCGCTCGTCCTCGCCCTCGGCAAACACGATGCGCCGCGCGGCGGTGCGAGCAGCCTCGAAGACCGGGCGCATCAACAACGCAGACTTGAAGACGCTTGCATCGAGATCGGCCTTGTACTGGTCGAGATCGTCGAGCGGGCGCGCGGCGACCCCGGTCTCCATCGCCGCCGCCGCCACGGCGCGCGACACGATGCCCGACAGGCGCGGATCAAATGGCTTGGGGATCAGGTAGTCGCGGCCGAACGTCATCTGCTCGCCGCGATAGGCCGCCGCCGCCTCGGCGCTGGTCGAGGCCCGTGCAAGCTCGGCGATGCCCTGCACGCAGGCAATCTGCATTGCATCGTTGATCTCCGTCGCGCCCACATCCAGCGCGCCCCGAAAGATGAACGGGAAACACAGCACGTTATTGACCTGATTGGGAAAATCCGACCGCCCCGTGGCGATGATCGCATCCGGAACGGCGGCACGGGCAACATCGGGCATGATCTCGGGGTCGGGATTGGCCAGCGCGAAGATGATCGGGGATGCCGCCATGCTGCGGACCATATCCGGCGTCATCACGTTCGGCCCCGACAGGCCGAGGAATAGGTCCGCTCCCTCGATCACCTCGTCTAGCCTGCGCAGATCGCTGTTCTGCGCAAACGCCGCCTTTTCGGGGTTCATGTCCTCGATACGACCCTCGTAGACGAGACCGTGGATGTCGCACAGCCAGATATTCTCACGTTTCACGCCCAGCTTGAGCAGCAGGTTGAGGCAGGCGATACCCGCCGCACCGCCCCCTGCCGAGGCGATCTTAATATCCTCGAACCGCTTTCCGGCGACATGCAGCGCGTTGGTCGCGGCCGCCCCCACGACAATCGCCGTGCCGTGCTGGTCATCGTGAAAGACGGGGATATCCATGCGCTCGCGGCAGATCCGCTCGACGGTGAAGCAATCGGGCGCCTTGATATCCTCAAGGTTGATCGCCCCGAAGGTGGGCCCGAGGGCGCAGACGATCTCGGCCAGCTTCTCGGGATCGGTCTCATCCAGCTCGATATCGAAGCAATCAATGCCTGCGAATTTCTTGAACAGGACCGCCTTGCCCTCCATCACCGGCTTGGCCGCGAGCGCGCCGATATTGCCAAGCCCCAGCACGGCGGTGCCATTGGTGACGACGGCGACAAGGTTGCCGCGCGCGGTGTAGCGGCTGGCGGCCTTGGGGTCGCTCTTGATCTCGAGACAGGCCTCGGCCACGCCGGGGCTGTAGGCGCGCGCCAGATCGCGGCCATTCGCCATCGGCTTGGTCGCTCGGATCTCAAGTTTGCCGGGTTTCGGGAACTCGTGATAATCCAGCGCCGGGTGGCGCTGTGGATCGGTCTGCTCGTCGTTCATCCTCATCCTCCCAGGTGACGTTCGGGCGCGCATCGAACATCTGTTTTCGTGGCGTCAGCTTGCACCGGCGGGCGGTAGGCTGCAATCCCGATGTCGCGCCGGCCGGCCGACCCGGCGCGCAGTCCCGCCTTGTCGCGGCTGCGTTCAGGGGTCGAGCCCCGCGCGCACCTCGTCCAGGATGCGCTTGGCCCCCGATCCCTGCATCTTGACGATATCGTCCTGGTATTTCAAGATGGCCCCCAGCGTATCCGCGATCACCTCGGGGCTGAGGCTGATGACGTCGAGCGCAAGCAGGCACTTGGCCCAGTCGATGGTCTCGGCCACGCCGGGCTTCTTGAACAGATCCTCGGTGCGCAGCGCCTGCACGAAGGCCACAACCTCGCGGCTCAACTGCTCGGCGGCCTCGGGCGCCCGGGCCTGCAGGATCTTGATCTCGCGGTCGAAATCGGGGTAGTCGACCCAGTGATAAAGACAGCGACGCTTGAGCGCGTCATGCACTTCGCGCGTGCGGTTCGAGGTCAGGATCACGATCGGCGGCTCGGGGGCGTGGATCGTGCCAAGCTCGGGGATCGTAACCTGGTAGTCGCTGAGCGCCTCCAGCAGGAACGCCTCGAACGGCGCATCGGTGCGGTCGATCTCGTCGATGAGCAGCACCGGCGCGCCCCCGGCCTGCGGGCGCATCGCCTGAAGAAGCGGCCGCTCGACAAGATATTCCTCGGTGAAGAGCTCGTCTTTCAGATGCCCGCGATCCACGCCGCCCGCCGCCTCGGCGGTGCGGATGGCGATCATCTGTTCAGCGAAATTCCACTCGTAGACAGCACTTGCGGTGTCCAGACCCTCGTAGCATTGCAGCCGGATCAGACGGCGTCCCAGCCCCTTGGCCAACGCCTTGGCGATCTCGGTCTTGCCGGTGCCCGCCTCGCCTTCCAGAAACAGCGGCCGCCCGAGGGTCAATGCGAGGAAGGCAACGGTGCCAAGCGCCCGCCCGCAGATGTAATCCTGCCCGGCCAGCATGTCCTGTACGGCACCGATGGATGAGGGATGTTGCACGCCGAAGCCTCCGCGATTGATCGGTGGTGTTCAGAAGTGCATGGCGCAGGCGGCGCGGTCAAGGTCGTGCCGCGTCCGGCGCATCCCTCTGGTCTTGGCCCGAACGATTGTGTATCGCGGAGGCCATGACAACGTCGCTGACCCTCCGCCGCCCCGATGACTGGCACCTGCACCTGCGCGATGGCGCGATGCTGCGTGCGGTCCTGCCCGAGACAGCGCGACATTTCGCCCGGGCGATCATCATGCCCAACCTCGTGCCCCCAGTTGTCACCTACCAGGACGCCCGCGCCTACCGCGACCGGATCAATGCAGCATTGCCCGAGGGGATGACCTTCACCCCGCTGATGACTCTCTACCTCACCGAAGAGACCGATCCGGCGGACGTCGCCCGCGCCCATGCCGACGGGCTGATATCCGCGGTCAAGCTCTACCCTGCCGGCGCCACAACTAACTCCGCGTCCGGGGTGCAGGATATCGACCGGGTGCGCGGCGTTCTCGATACCATGGCCGAGCTCGGATTGCCGCTCTGCGTGCATGGCGAGGTCACCAATCCGGGTATCGACATCTTCGACCGCGAGGCGGTGTTCATCGACCGCGTGCTCGATCCCCTGCGACGGGCCACACCCGGCCTGCGCGTCGTGATGGAACATGTCACGACCCGCGAGGCGGTGGACTATGTCACGTCCCAGCCCCGTGATCTCGGCGCGACAATCACCACGCACCATCTGGTCATCAACCGCAACCACATCCTGGTGGGCGGCATCAAACCACATTACTACTGCCTGCCCGTGGCCAAGCGAGAAGAGCACCGGCTTGCCTTGCGCAGCGCGGCAACCTCGGGCGACCCGCGGTTCTTCCTCGGCACCGACAGCGCACCGCATACCGACCCGGCCAAGGAAAGCGGCTGTGGCTGCGCGGGATGCTTCACCGCGACGAACACGCTGTCGATCCTTGCGCATGTCTTCGAGGATGAAGGCGCGCTCGACCGCCTCGAAGGGTTCACCTCTCTGCATGGCCCGGCGTTCTACGAGCTTGCGCCAAACGACACGACCGTGACCCTCACACGCGGCGCGGCCGTGATCTATCCCGACAAGATCGAGACCGGCGACGGCCCCGTCACCGTCTTCGACCCCGGATTTGCGCTGCATTGGCGCGTGACCTGACCTTCATCTTTCCCACAATACTCCCGCCGGAGGCACTGATACTTTTCGGCACCCCGCCCGCAACAAGGACCGCACCATGCTCCCCGCCACCTACCCGGACCACACCGAGATCGCCCGCCTCACCGCACGTATGCTGCTGGAAATCGAGGCCGTGCATTTCAACGCGGATGAGCCCTTCACGCTGGCCTCGGGTCTGCCCTCGCCCACCTATATCGATTGCCGCAAGCTGATCTCGTATCCCCGCATCCGCAGCACCTTGATGGATTTCCTCGCAGTGACCGTGATGCGCGACGCGGGGTTCGAGGCCTTCGACAACGTCGCCGGCGGAGAGACCGCCGGTATCCCATTCGCGGCGCTGGTGGCCGAACGCATGGCCCTGCCGATGAGCTATGTGCGCAAGAAGCCAAAGGGCTACGGGCGCAACGCCCGGATCGAGGGCGTGATGGGCGACGGGGACCGCGTGCTTCTGGTCGAGGATCTGACGACCGATGGCGGCTCGAAACTCAGCTTCGTCGATGCCATCCGAGAAACCGGGGCAAGCTGCGGGCATACGGCCGTGATCTTCTACTACGGCATCTTTCCGGAAACCGAGGCGCGGCTCGCCGATCACGGGGTGCGGCTGCATCATCTCTGCACCTGGTGGGACGTTCTGACTGAGGCCCGCGCACAAGGTGCCTTCGAGACAGCCACGCTCGACCAGGTGGAGGCATTCCTGCACGATCCGCGTAAGTGGCAGGACAGGAACGGAAAATAAATTCCGCCGGCAGTACTGGGGATAGGTGTTGCAACGAATCGAGGATACCCGCAACATATTGCGTCAGAAAGACACATGCGCGCATGATGCAGTATTGGCCTTGAGGATCCCAAATGTATCCACGGGTTATCCCCAGGCTCACACACAGATCCGTCCACGTGGCGTCATGGACTGATCTGACTTAGAAGCAGCAAATCGCGTCAAATGGGTATGGGGACATCAGGGATGAACGAGGTCAGCGTCTTCAACGCCACCGGAACCGAGATCCAGTCCGCCGAGACCGTGCCGCATTCGATCGAGGCCGAGCAACAAATCCTCGGCGCGATCCTGACCAATAACGAGATATACGACCGCGTCGCGCAGATCATCGGGCCGCAGCATTTCTACGACCCGGTCCATGCCCGCATCTTCGAAACCGCAGCGGCCCGGATCACCCGCAACACGCTGGCCTCGCCGGTCACGCTGCGCGCCTTTCTGGAGGATGACGAAGGGCTGAAGGAGCTGGGCGGCGCCAATTACCTCGTCACCCTCGCGGGTGCGGCCATCTCGACCTATGCCGCGCGCGATTACGCGCAGATGATCTATGACCTCGCGATCCGGCGCGAACTGATCACGCTCGGCCACGACATCGCCGGCAAGGCCGCGCGCGTGAATGTCGACAGCGAACCGGGCGACCAGATCGTCGAGGCTGAACAGAAGCTCTACAACCTCGCCGAACAGGGCAAATCGGACTCGGGCTTCCAGAGCTTTCTCAAGGCGGTCACGGATGCCGTCAACGTGGCCAATGCCGCCTATCAGCGCGAGGGCGGCATGGCCGGCATCTCGACCGGGCTGACGGATCTCGACCACAAGCTGGGCGGGCTGCACAACTCCGACCTTCTGATCCTTGCCGGGCGCCCGTCGATGGGCAAGACGTCGCTGGCCACGAACATCGCCTTCAACATCGCCAGGTCCTACCGGCGCGGCATGCGCCCCGACGGCACCGAGGGCGCGGTGGATGGCGGGGTCGTCGGCTTTTTCTCGCTGGAAATGAGCGCCGAACAGCTGGCCAGCCGGGTGCTTTCGGAGGCCGCGGAAATCTCGTCGCACAAGATCCGCCAGGGCGACATGGACGAAGAGGAATTCCGTCGCTTCGTGGAGGCGGCCAAGACGCTCGAATCCTGCCCGCTCTATATCGACGATACCGCCGCCATTCCGATCGCGCAGATCGCCGCGCGCGCACGGCGTCTCAAGCGCACGCACGGGCTCGACGTGCTGATCGTCGATTATCTGCAACTGGTGCGCGGTTCGGCCGACAACCGCGTGCAGGAGATCGGCGAAATCTCGATGGGCCTCAAGGCGATCGCCAAGGAACTCAACATCCCCGTCATCGCGCTGTCGCAGCTCAGCCGGCAGGTCGAGAACCGCGAGGACAAGCGTCCACAACTGTCGGACCTGCGCGAATCCGGCTCGATCGAGCAGGACGCGGATGCGGTGATGTTCGTCTTCCGAGAAGAATACTACAAGGAACGCGAGAAGCCGGGCGATCACGAGATGGACAAGATGGCCGACTGGCAAGAGGCCATGGCGCGCCTCCACGGCAAGGCCGAGGTGATCATCGGCAAGCAGCGCCACGGTCCCATCGGCACGGTCGAGCTAAGTTTCGAGGATCAGTTCACCCGCTTCGGCAACCTCGTGAAACCGTGGCAACAGGGCGGCGTGCGGGAATTCTGATCCGGTCTCTCGGGCGCGGCTCTCACGCGAAGGCCGCGACCTCGGCGAGGGCACGCTCGACCAGCTCCGGCCCGGCCTCGGGACGTGTCGCCCCCTCCGACAGGACACGGCGCCAGGCGCGCGCGCCGGGTCGGCCGGCGAACAGCCCCAGCATGTGCCGCGTCACCTGATGCAGCTTTCCACCCTGCGCCAGATGCGCCTCGATATAGGGCAGCATGACGCGCACTGCGTCTTCGGCGCTGGTCTCCGGGGTCGTCGCCCCGAAGATCCGGCGGTCCGCGGCGCAGAGGATATCCGCCGGCTGGTGATAAGCCGCACGCCCCACCATCACCCCGTCGAGACCTGCGTCAAGGAACTGCTGCACCTCGTCCAGCGAGCCGATGCCGCCATTGATCGAGATATGTAGACCGGGAAACATCCGCTTCATCCGCACCACGAGTTCATGATCGAGCGGCGGCACATCCCGGTTTTCCTTCGGGCTCAACCCTTGCAGCCACGCCTTGCGCGCATGGATGATGACACGCATACAACCTGCGCCGGCGATATGGTCCAGAAAATCTGGCAGAACGGTTTCGGGATCCTGGTCATCTACCCCGATACGACATTTCACCGTGACATTCACATCGACAGCCTCGCGCATGGCCGCCACGCAATCCGCGACGAGAGCCGGCTGCGTCATCAGCACTGCGCCGAAGGTGCCCGATTGCACCCGGTCCGACGGACAGCCGCAATTGAGGTTGATCTCAGCGTACCCCGCCCGCTCGCCCAACCGCGCCGCCTGCGCCAGTTCCACGGGGTCCGAGCCGCCCAGTTGCAACGCGACGGGATGCTCGGCGGGACTGTGATCGAGCAGATGCACCGCCCCACCCCGCACGAGGGCGGGCGCGGTCACCATCTCGGTATAAAGTAGTGCATGCCGGCTCAGAAGACGATGCAGATACCGACAGTGCCGGTCTGTCCAATCCATCATAGGGGCACAGGATAGTCTAGCGTGTTGATTTATTTGCATTTTTTGTGTATCTTCAAACTGTTGGCGGCGGATGCTGCTACGCCGGACTACGCCCCAATATCCCCGAATTTGCCCCTCTACGACGACTCATTGCACACACAGCGCACACGAAAATGGCCTCCATCACCAAGCTCCCCTCCGGTGCATACCGGGTCCAGATCAGACGAAAGGGCCGCTACGCGAGCGAGACGTTCCTCCGCCGCGACGACGCCCATCGTTGGGCCCGCCAAGCTGAGACCCGGGTCGATCAGGGGCTGGCGCCGAACAAGTCGTCCGTCTCCCGCCTGCAGACCTTTGGCGACCTCATCGACCTTCATATAACCGATATGTGCGAGGTAGGGAAACCGCCGCGTCGCAGCAAGGCCGCCACGCTCACGACGCTGAAGCGCGATCTTGGGAAGGAACGGATCGGTCACCTCGATCGACAGAAGCTGATCGACTACGGCAAGATGCGTGCAGACCAAGGAGCAGGTCCGGTGACCCTCGGGATCGATATCGGCGTGATCAAGATGATCATCACCCACGCTGCAGCAGTGCACGGGCTCAACATCTCTCCGGAACCCGTTGATCTGGCGCGCGTCGCGCTCAAGCGGCTTGGACCCATCGGCAAGGGCACGGAGCGGGATCGCCGCCCGCGCACGGACGAGTTGAACCGCCTCTTCCGCTGCTTCGATGACAACGATCGCCTCACCCTGCCGATGACGCGGATCGTGAAGTTCGCCGTGGCCACGGCCATGCGGCTCAACGAGATTTGCCGCGTCGAATGGGCCGATCTCGACGTCGACCGCCGCATGCTCCTGATCCGCGACCGAAAAGACCCGCGCAACAAGACCGGAAACGACCAGCGCATCCCGCTCTTCGCTGCCACCGGCTTCGACGCCTGGGCGCTGGTCACGGCGCAGGCCAAGGAATTGGGGCGCGCGAAGGGCCGCATCTTTCCCTATAACTCGAAGTCGGTCGGAACCGCCTTCCAGCGCGCCTGTGTCGAGGTCAGCGTGAAGGACCTTCATTTCCACGATCTGCGCCATGAAGGCACTAGCCGCTTGTTCGAGGCTGGCTTCGCCATCGAACAGGTCTCGTTGGTCACCGGCCACAAGGACTGGAAGATGCTGCGTCGCTACACGCATATCCGCCCAGAGGCACTGCACCGGCTGGCCGCAT
>Ga0307940_1001385_pt1 | contig 13818 bp, 15 predicted proteins | sample OrgLakmetagen124_FD_201835 | JGI IMG/M metagenome (GOLD analysis project Ga0307940, IMG submission 201835) | Saline water microbial communities from Organic Lake, Antarctica - #124 | ecosystem: Environmental > Aquatic > Non-marine Saline and Alkaline > Saline | place: Antarctica: Organic Lake... | reverse complement strand
TTGTGACCCGTAAGATAACTCGTGGGCTGGCCAACATCGCTCAGGGCCTGGAAGACTGTTTGTACATGGGCAACATGAATGCACTTCGTGACTGGGGCCACGCCAAGGACTACGTCCGCATGCAGTGGATGATGCTTCAACAGGATGAGCCGGAAGATTTTGTAATAGCGACCGGCGTTCAGTATTCCGTTCGTCAGTTTATTGGGTGGTCAGCCAAAGAGCTAGGTGTCACTCTGCGCTTCGAAGGGCAGGGCGTTGATGAGGTGGCGGTGATCGAGGCTATTGAGGGTGATGACGTTCCTGCGCTCAAGCGGGGTGATGTCATTGTTCGGGTAGATCAGCGCTATTTCCGTCCGGCTGAGGTTGAAACACTCTTGGGTGACCCCTCAAAAGCCAAAGAAAAACTTGGCTGGACGCCGGAGATCACGACGCAGGAAATGTGTGCGGAAATGGTGGCAGAAGACCTCAAGACCGCCAAGCGACACGCGCTGCTCAAACAACACGGTTTGGAAGTTCCGATTTCGGTGGAGAATTAATCAGTTATGGCCAAGCAACGCATATTTGTCGCCGGACACAAAGGCATGGTCGGCTCCGCACTGGTTCGGCAACTTGAAAATAACGCAAACGTAGAGCTGATTACTCGTAGCAGGGTAGAGCTGAACCTGCTTGACCAGGCTGCTGTGCAAGATTTTTTCAAGCAGGAAAACATAGAACAGGTATATCTTGCCGCTGCCAAGGTCGGTGGCATTCACGCCAACAACACCTATCCGGCCGAGTTCATCTATGAAAATCTGATGATCGAAGCCAATATCATCCACTCAGCCCACATGGCTGGGGTTCAGAAGCTGCTGTTCCTTGGTTCCTCATGCATTTATCCGAAAATGGCCGAGCAACCAATGAAGGAAGACGCGCTGCTGACCGGAACACTCGAGCCAACCAACGAGCCCTACGCCATTGCCAAAATCGCCGGCATCAAACTCTGCGAAAGCTACAACCGCCAGTACGGCCGCGACTACCGCAGCGCAATGCCCACCAACCTCTACGGCCAGAATGACAACTTCCACCCCGAAAACAGCCACGTAATCCCCGCCATGATGCGTAGGTTCCACGAAGCCAAAGAGGCGGGGGCCAGTGAAGTGGTTGTTTGGGGTAGCGGTCAACCTATGCGCGAGTTCCTGCATGTAGACGACATGGCTGCCGCCAGTGTGTACGTGATGAACCTGGACGATGTCACTTACCAGACAAACACCGAGTCAATGCTTTCCCACATCAACGTTGGTACTGGTGTGGATTGCACGATTCGGGAATTAGCGGAAACGATGAAGCGCGTTGTCGGGTTTGCCGGTGAGTTGGTATTCGATACCAGTAAGCCGGATGGCACGCCGCGTAAGTTGATGGATGTTTCTCGGTTGAATGCGTTGGGCTGGAAGGCAAGTATATCGCTGCAGGATGGTTTAATGCAGACCTACGCTTGGTTTCTCGATAATCAACGAGAATTACGACTCTAGCCTCTCTCTGTTGATCTCCCGCGATATTCACCAGTTCAGTTCTGACCACCAAGTATAGAGCGTCAATTATCTTGGCCGAACCGGCCAAGATAATTGACGCTCTATAACCAAGAGTTGTAAGCATGAAGAGCATCGTTTTATGGTAGCTGAACAGCTTCGCCAAATAGGTGCGAAGAATGCCAACATTTTGCTGGCGCCGGCTGGCCGTAACACCGTGTCGGCAATCGCTTTGGCTGCTCTTAATGCGAAGCAGACTGAAGAGGATCCGCTGCTTTTAGTGCTTGCGGCAAATCATTACATCGAAAACGAGGAAGCCTTTAAAGGTGATTAATGCCATTAAAAGTGTTGGGTGGCATGAGCACATGAACCACCAGAATGTTTACCGTCCTTCGGGGTTTATGAGGACGTTAAACGGAAGATCTGAATAACTGTTGAAATTCTCCCGCATTGACTGATGATGAAAAAGTTTAGTGAAAGTCCGTGTAGTGGTTCAATGGCGGAACGGAAAAGGACTAAATTGTGCGGAAGTTCGCCGAGACCATCACTAGAGAGGGACGGCTGCGGCTTGATATCAGCCGCCGGTATGGGCCGCCTAGAAAGCTGCTGGAAGTGGGGCGATTATGGGGATTGGGCTGAAAGCCTCGGCTCTCACTGAATGAAGGCGTACGTGATACTTACCGGTGGTATGGAAATAACTTTGACTAGGCGATAGAACGAGGCTGATAAACTTTATGCGAATTGTGACGCTTGCAACCTGCCATAATAGACGAGAAAAAACACTCAGTGCCCTGAACGATTTGTACGCTCAGGAGCTGCCTGAGTCGGTGAACGTGGAGCATGTCCTCGTTGATGATGGCAGTACTGACGGGACGGCCGCAGCTGTGGCGGAACGCTTCCCGGATGTTGAGATTGTGCCGGGGGCGGGAAAACTATTCTGGGCCGGTGGGATGAGATATGGGTGGGAACAGGCGGTGCGTGGGAAGATGTTTGATTACCTGTTGGTCTACAATGACGATGTGCGTCTAGAGACGAGCGCTCTGCAGCAGTTGTTGGAAACCAGCGAAGAGTATGGGGTCGACGGGGGCGTCGCTGAGCACGTGGTCGCAGGAGCTTTTCGCAGTAGTACCCGTAGAGAAACGACTTATAGTGGAGTGGTGCGCACGTCACGTTGGAACCCGCTTGAGTTCAGAAGGGTCGACCCGCTAGAAAAAAATTACCAGATTGTAGATACAATTAATATGAATAGTTGCCTTCTTACTAAAGAGGCATTAGCTATGGTCGGCTTTTTAAGTCCTTTTTTTCACCATAGCGGTGCAGATTATGAATATGGTCTCAAGCTACGAAAAAGTGGAGGGAGTGTAGTTTTGGCGCCCGGCTACTCAGGAATATGTGATAGGAATTACGAACAAGATGAATTCATTAGTAATTCATCATCACTGAAAGATGCATATTCTAAGTTGCTAAGTATAAAAAATCAGCCATTCAGGCAGAGGCTAAGCTTTTTTAAAAGGCATGGAGGCCGGATGTGGGTTGTATATTTTTGGGCGCCATACTTGACGATGCCAGTTAGATACTTTAAGCAGAAGCTGTTAAAAAAATAGGACTTTGAATATTTTTTATAGTGCGTTTAACGAGTCTCGGCCAGTCGTTAGACTAACCGGTGTTGTTTATCGACTTCGCGCAGTAACAAAAAAACCGGCATCGGAGGTGATGTGGCTTCCGGATAAATCGGCTTCGATCTGGCGGCGCCCCGGCTATTGAAATTCAGGCGCCCCTCCCCCTCTGTCAGCCTAGTTGTGTGTGCCAACGGTCCCTAATTCTTGCAAACCTGTTTCTGCACTATGCCTTGGATCGTTGGTTAATGGTTAATCACAAAAACATTCCCTTCTGTCGCTATGCTGACGACAGCATCTTGCACTACCGCAGCGAAGACGAAGCACGCTATCTGCGAGAGCGGTTGGCGTTACGACTTCGTGACTGCGGTTTGGAGATGCACCCCACGAAAACACGGGTGGTGTACTGCAAGGACAGCAGGCAAACAGAAACTCATGAGCAGATCCAATTCGATTTTCTTGGCTACACATTCCGGCCAAGACGCAAGGTTAGTCGAAACGGCAGATTCCTGCTGGGGTTTACTCCGGCAGTCGGCCAGCAACGGATGACCGCCATGCGCCAGTCGATACGACGATGGCATTTGACCCACCGAAGTGAGCTGTCACTGGATCCGCTAGCCCAGGTGCTAGCACCACGTGTACGAGGATGGGTCAATTGTTATTGTCGGTTCAGATGTTCTGAGTTTCAGCCTGTAGCAGATCATCTTGATCGCGCCATCAACTTCGTGACGCCGGCGCAGCGGCACCAAGGTGTTGATGCAGAGTTGTTAACCAAACGTGAAGCGGTTTATGAACGAGCAAAGAGCCTAAATCCTAGGCGCTGGTCTGGTGACATTCGAAACTGGGAAGTCGCCGGAGCCGTATCGCTCAACCCTGGAAAATTGCAGGAAATTGAGCGCAATAAACAGGCTGCTTAAACGCAGTTATTTGGACAGCCGGGTTGTAAATCACCGGAAACTACACTTATTACTTGAATTCAAAATAAAAATATGAAAATATCTATTTCGAGATTTAATAGTCAGTTGCTCGTCAGTTTTGTTTTTTTTATTCTCTTCATTATTTCTGGATTTCGATTTGAGTCTGGCACAGACTATGATTCGTATGACTTGATCTATCGCGTTATCGGCAGAGGCGATGAGTATTGGGGCAACTTGGAGTTAGGTTCTTTTGCTTTAATAAAAATTCTTAATTGGATATCGAAAGATTCTATAATTTTTTTTTCTGTAACCAGCTTTACTATTTTGAGTATTTTCTTTAGAGCATGGTCTAAGTATTCTAGGTCAATCATATTTAGTGTCTCGTTGTTTGTTGGATTTTATTTCTACTTTTATTCATTTAATATAGTTAGGCAATTTATTGCGATAGCAATATTTTTCTCATTCTCTACAAGGCATCTTATATCGGGTAATTTTGCACGATATTTAGGCGTTATTATATTTGCTTCGCTTTTTCATGTTTCAGTGTTAGCTATGATTCCTTTCTATTTTATAATTTCGAAAAAGTTGAGTTATTATAGTATTTTCTCAATATTTTTTGTTTTCTGTATTTGTTTTTTAAGTTACCCGGTGTTATTAAGAGCTCTGCCGTATATCTTTCCAGGCTATGCGATATATGGTGATTACCAAAGCGGATCCGCGAACTTCTACTTGCTTTGTCTTTCTTTAATTTTTCTTCCTTTGTTAATCTATAAACAAAAAACCTTGGATCGCAGTTACGTCGGTGTGGTTTCGTTTAATGCAGTTTATATCTCCATTCTTTTGGTGTTTTTGTCTTATTATAATATATTGTTTTTTAGGATTTCTTTGTACTTAGGGATTTATGTTACTATTTTGATTCCGGAATTTTGGTTTTTTTTAAAGAATTATTCTGGAAAGTTAATTGCTTCTATTCTTTTAATTATATGCGTTTTTTCAAATATGGTTTATCATCTATATTTTAATGTTGGAGGTGTCTTTCCTTACGCTATAGTTTTCTTTCGGTGACAATTCTGTCGTTGTTGAATGTAATTAAAAAAATCTAAGGTCTTAAGTGCCAAAATGTTAATTTAAAATTATTTTGTTTTTTTTCAAATGTAGGCGTACGTGTGAGTCAAGATTTAGTTAGTGTTTATCTTCCAACTTTTAATAGGGTTGATCTCTTAAAAAGAGCGGCATCATCGGTTCTTGGGCAGACGTATGGAAATATCGAATTATTGATTGTAGATGACGGCTCAAATGATGGCACAAATTCTTACCTTAAGAGATTGGCTTCTGAAGATGCTAGAGTTCGTATCCTAAAGAAAAATGGTCCTAAGGGAGCACCTGCATCGCGAAATATAGCTATTGAGAATGCTACTGGTAAATATATTACTGGTCTAGATGATGATGATTATTTCAGTAGTGATCACGTTAAAATACTTTTTGAAGCGTACGAGTCTACCTGGTCTTGTTGTTTCGCCCGAAAGTCAAATTGGAAAGATTGGGTTTTCTCGCCAGTTTTTTCAGTCATACAAGTAGTAAATTTTAAACAACTAGCCTATTTTAATTTCATTGGTAATCAGGTTTTCACTGAAACTTGGAAAATGAAAGAGATAGGTGGGTTTGATGAAAATCTACCAGCAGCGCAAGATTATGATACTTGGCTTACGTTGGTAAGAAAATTTGGCTCTGCAAAAGCTGTTCGCTCAAATAGTTATATTGTTGATTTAAACCATGATGGGGAAAGGATCACAGATAATTTTAAAAACAAAATTATTTCGTATGAGTATATTTGTAAAAAGCATGGGTTTTCAGATAATGAGTACATAGCTGGTTCCTTTTTGATCAGACGTGCATGTTTAGATTCGGAGTGTGTTTCGAGTATTCCTATAAAGTCTCTTTTTAATGTTAGAAACTTTAGATACTTTAAGAGACTTTTTAATAAGCCCGCCATGTCACCGTAGTTGTGTATGCCACAGCAATGCGGCTCGGTTTTACAGGAGTTTACCGAGCTACATGAGAAGCTGTTGAAGTGATGGGGGAACCGAACCCCCGGAGACTGCCTGCAGGAGCTTGCTCCAAACCACCCTGAGCGGCATTGGCTGAAGACCGTTGTCGTAAGCATCGAGGGAAAAGGCTCACCCATGTGGTATGTCAGGTAAGAGGCGAGAAGGCGAGGAGTTTGAAAAGGCGCAGTAATAGCGGTTTTGTGAAGTGGACGAATTAGAGGACTCGAAGATGATACTGATTGTTGGTTAAGTATGTCGCTAGCTGAACTGCCTGGGACAGGTCTAAACGTGGGAGTTGACGCAACTAATCTGCGTCGCGGCGGTGGCATCACTCACTTGATTGAATTGCTCAGTTGTGCCCCGCCAGAAAAACAAGGCATTCAGCGGATTGTGGTTTGGGGCGGAGAGCAAACGCTTGCCAAATTGTCGACACGAGATTGGCTTGAAAAAATTAATCCGCCAGCATTAAGCTGGTCCCGACTGTAGATTCTCTGGAGCAAGGACAAACGATCACCGGGTTCGCTCGGGTCGTTTTTGCTCCCGGCGCTGGAATCGGCTTAGCCGATGGCCTGACCGTGGCATTGCCCGGCGGCGTCTCGATCACCGGCTTGCACGCCGGTAATATCGAGTTGCTAAGCGCTATTCTGCGACAGCTTTGATGCGCCACCGATATTTACGCTCGTCCTTGTCGTTGCCAGAGTTTTATCTGTACCGGGCGCCCGTTGATTTTCGCAAACAGGCCCAGGGCTTGGCGGTCTTAGTTGAACAGGAACTGGGCGGTAACTGTCAAGCTATCTGTCGCCTATGCTCTATTACAAATCGTTGGCGGAGGAGAAATTCAAATGGCCGAAGGCCTCGGATGAGCTAATGTCACTGACCGGCGAGCAGATCAAATGGTTGCTGGACGGCTACGATATTGCTTTGTTAGAAGGGCACAAAACACTGCATTATGAGGCTGTTAATTAGCTCTTTTTTGGTGCTTCAGAGTGCTGTTTTTGCTATAATTTGTTCATGAAATTAAAGCCTGAAGCACCTTCAAAAACACCCGATATCAGAGGCTTTTCGGCCGCTGAATTGTTGTCGGTTGTCGAAGGTCTTCAGCAGGAACTGGCCGCCAAGAGCGCTGGGATCCAACAACGCGATCACTACATCCAGATTCTCGAAGAACTGCTGCGCTGGAAACGGATTCAGCAGTTCGGCGCCAGCAAGACATTCTTTACCAAGGTCAAAGAAGAGCTGCAGTTCATCCCGGCCCAACTCAAAGTGCTGGAATACTGGCAGGAAAAAGCCGTGTTTGAACAGGATGGTGAAGAACGCATCCTAGCAGCCACCCGCCCGGTTCATCCGCTGGGCAAGTGCACGGCCACCACCTCTTTGCTGTCTTACATCATCACCTCGAAATACGCCGATGGCCTGCCTCTGTATCGTTTGGAACACATGCTCAAACGTCTGGGTCATGAGATCAGCTGCACCAGCATGGCCCACTGGGTTGTCCGCCTGGATGACGTGTTCAAACCGCTGATTAACCCATCACGGGCGGGCAAAGTACCGGTGCGTTTGCTCGACTGAAACGACAGACAGCTGATAAGAGGCCCTTATCAATTTTTTAAAGTCTTTAAAAATCAATCGGTTAAATTTTCAGATTTCCGCATTTGGAAAGGCTATTTTAAAAAATCGCAGGCATTATTGGACGAGATGTGTTTCCAGATCTGGAAATATAATCCGTTCGCTTTCCAATATTGGAATGATGTTTTCCAAGTATTGTCACTGATTGCGACCCAAAAGCCATTTTCAGCGTTAGAAAGTAATTTTCCAAATTTAGATATTGAGTAAGTAGTGAGCAGTCGCGCTTTACTGTGATATCGCCAAAGCGGTGCTGCAATTCCGCACATTCCTGACGGAGTTTATCCATCGACATAGTCTGAGCGTGAACTTGATGGCTGCAGAGGTCTGGGACAAGGGCCAAGGTAAATGGATTTACGATAAAGAGATATACAGCCCAGCAACGGGCGAATGGGCAATGGATAGCGATGGTAAAAGCCTGAAGCCCACTGACTGGGACCTGGTTAAAGCGTTTAAAGAACAGCTCTCCGCCACCGAGAGCAGAGACAATGGTATGATTACAGTAGCCATAAAGAGCTTCTCCTCGTTGGCAGCCAGGCAATGGGTGTAGTGGTTGGTGAAAGACATTAACGAGCACATGTGCGAACAGGATGTACAGGAAGCCGAAGCCAGTATTGACTACCTGGAAAGCAAGCTTCAGGAAACCAACATCGCCGGTATGCAGCAGGTGTTCTACCAACTCATAGAAAGCGAAAACCGAACCGTCATGATGGCAAATTCTCAGCAAGAATATGTCTTCAAAACCATAGACCCAGCGGTTGTCCCACAGGAAAAAATCGAACCAAAGCGCGCAATAATTTGCATTCTAGCCACTCTGCTCGGCGTTTTCCTTGTGTTCCTCCTAGCGGTTTTTCTGGTACTGGTGAACAAAGGAAAAACACGGACCCCACAGCCCATGAATAGAAAAGCCCTAATCACCGGCATCACCGGCCAGGATGGCTCCTACCTCGCCGAATTTCTCCTTGAGAAAGGCTACGAAGTACACGGAATCAAACGCCGGGCCTCGTCATTCAATACTCAGCGAGTAGACCATATTTACCAGGACCCCCACGTAGCAAGCCAGAATTTCGTGCTGCATTACGGTGACCTGACGGATTTCTCCAATCTCACCCGCATCCTCCAGGAAGTTCAGCCTGATGAGGTATACAACCTAGGGGCGCAATCCCACGTGGCGGTGAGCTTTGAGGCTCCGGAATATACCGCCGATGTTGATGCCATGGGCACCCTGCGCCTGCTGGAGGCCATCCGCCTGCTGGGCCTGGAAAAAAAGACACGCTTTTACCAGGCATCCACATCGGAACTGTTCGGTGAAGTACAGGAAACCCCGCAAAAGGAAACCACTTCCTTCCACCCCGGTCGCCTTATGCGGTGGCCAAACTCAATGCCTACTGGATTGCCGTTAACTACCGGGAGGCCTACGGCAAGTACACCTGTAACGGCATACTGTTCAACCATGAATCCCCGCGCCGAGGTGAAACCTTTGTAACCCGCAAAAATCACCCGGGGCTTGGCCAATATTTCACAAGGGCTGGAAGACTGCCTGTACATGGGTAATATGGATGCGCTCAGAGACTGGGGCCACGCCAAAGACTATGTGCGCATGCAGTGGATGATGATGCAGCAGGACGAGCCAGAAGATTTCGTCATCGCCACCGGCAAACAGTATTCCGTTCGGGAGTTTATTGCCTGGTCTGCCGGAGAACTTGGAATCACCGTGGCCTTTGAAGGGGAAGGACTGGCAGAGAAAGGCATCGTCCATTCTGTAGAGGGCGACCTTGCTCCGGCTTTAAAGCCCGGAGACGTGATTGTGCAGGTAGACCCACGCTACTTCCGCCCTGCAGAAGTTGAGACTCTGCTGGGTGACCCTACAAAAGCCAAAGAAAGGCTCGGCTGGGTACCAGAGATCACTGCTCAGGAAATGTGTGCAGAAATGGTTGAAGAAGATCTGAAAACCGCCCAGCGCCATGCATTGCTGAAAAAGCATGGGCTGGAGCTACCAGTAACTCTCGAAAACGGCTGAAAACGCCGGAGTTCATCTCAAAAGCAAACGACAGGATTCTATCAATGTCTCATATTCTGATTCTCGGCGGCGACGGCTACCTCGGCTGGCCCACCGCCATGTACTTCTCCAACCGTGGCCATCAGGTCACCGTGGTTGATAACTATTTCCGTCGCAACGCCTGTATAGAACTGGATACCGGTATGCTCTACCCGGTCCCCAATCTCATAGAGCGTGCACAAATCTGGCACAAGAAAACCGGCAAGGAAATCAAGGTCGTTATCGGCGACCTTACAGATCCGGAGGCTATGCGAAGCCTGTTTGATGGGCGGGTGAACTACCAGTGGGCAGTGGACAGCAAGTTTACCGGTTTGCCAGAGACTGTCGTCCATTACGCCGAGCAGCCGTCCGCGCCATACTCCATGATGGACTACAAACATGCAGATATTACCCTCACCAACAATCTGCGTGTGACCAACAATTTGCTGTGGGCGGTTCGTGACTTTTCCCGGGACACCCACGTGATCAAGCTTGGCACCATGGGCGAGTATGGCACTCCAAACATTGATATTGAGGAAGGCTGGATCGACATTGAGCATAAAGGCAGAAAGGGCACTTTCCTGTTTCCTCGGGCGGCTGGAAGTCTTTACCACACCACCAAGGTGATGGACACTGATCTGATGTGGTTTGCCGTGCGCATGTGGGACCTGAAGGTCACAGACCTTATGCAGGGACCGGTCTACGGTACTGAAACTGAAGAATCTCAGATCGATCCGCGGCTTAGCACGTTGTTCAACTACGACGAAATTTTTGGAACGATTGTTAATCGGTTCGTTACCCAGGCCGTCGTTGGTTATCCGCTCACGGTATACGGTAAAGGGGGACAGACCCGGGGCTATCTGAACATTAAGGATACCCTGCAATGTGTCCATGCCTCTGAAAAGACGCCGGCTCAAGCAGGCGAACTTCGCATCTTCAATCAGATCATGGAAACGTTCAGCGTTAATCAATTGGCCGAATTGACCGACAGGGTAGGCAAGGCCAGGGGCCATGATGTAGAGGTGAAATCAATACCCAACCCAAGAAAAGAAGCGGAAAAGCACTACTACAATCCGAGTTATCAGGGACTGCAAAATATTGGCGTTCAACCTCACTATTTGACAGACGAAGTCATGAACGGGCTGTTTGACGTTGTTGAAAAATACCGTGACAACATACGCAAAGACATTATCTTCAAGGGGGTGAAATGGGGATGAAATGGCTCATTACCGGCGGTTGCGGTTTTATCGGCACCAGCCTGATCCGGACTCTGCAGGCCGAGGGCGGCCATTACATTCGCGTACTGGACAACCTGAGCACTGGCACCCGGGATGACTTGGCCCTGGTGGCGGACTTTGCCGAAAAGAACAGTGCCCAGCTGACCGAAAACGCCGGACGGGTAGAGCTGGCGGTCGGCGACATCCTGGACGAATCCTTTACCCAGGCCGTCGCCAATGGCGTGGATGTCATCGTACACCTAGCTGCCAACACGGGTGTTGGGCCCTCCGTGGAAGATCCACGCAAGGATTGCATGGCCAATGTACTGGGCACTTTCAATATGCTGGAAGCTGCCAGGCACAATCAGATCAGCCGCTTTATTTTTGCTTCCAGTGGCGCTCCGATCGGCGAAGTAGAGCCGCCTATTCATGAAGAGTTGCCTTCGCATCCTGTGTCGCCCTACGGAGCCAGCAAGCTGGCGGGCGAGGGCTATTGCTCCGCTTACAAACGCAGTTTTGGAATCGATACCGTGGCTTTGCGGTTTGGAAATGTATATGGCCCGGGTTCTGTCCATAAAAGCAGCGTAGTGGCTAAGTTTATTAAGCAGGCGCTGGGAGGGCAGACATTGGAAATCTATGGGGATGGCGCCCAGACTCGGGATTTCATTTACATAGACGACCTGACAAGAGCCATCACCGTTGCGGCAACGGAATCGGGCATTGGTGGCGAAACCTTTCAGATTGCCAGTAACCGGGAAACCACCGTGGGGGAAATGACCGAACAATTGGTGGAGATCCTTCGGCAAAAGGGTGTTGAAAATGCCAACGTAATAAACGGTGACACACGCGTCGGTGACGTAAAACGCAATTATTCAGACACTACCAAGGCGCGCACCAGGCTCAAATGGCAGCCTGAAATGACCCTGACTCAGGGCCTGACAGCCACGGTGAATTACTTCCTGAAACAACGGACAAACGCATGACCTCTGTACTCAAGAACAAACGCATACTGGTCACCGGTGCTTGTGGAACCGTAGGCTCGGAACTGATACGCCAGTTACTGACGAGTGAACAATACAGCCCGGAAGAAGTTATTGGCATCGACAATAACGAAAGCCAACTGTTTTTCCTGGACCAGACCTGGCTGGATGATCCCAGGGCTCGTTTCTTCGTCGCGGACATCCGCGACAATGACGAGCTATGCCGTCGTATGAACGGTATCGACATTGTGTTCCATGCAGCCGCCTACAAACACGTGATCCTTTGCGAACGCTCTCCCGACCAGGCTGTACAAACCAACATCCTTGGGGTGCAGAACGTTATCGCCGCTGCGACACAGAACAAGGTCGAGCGTGTGATTTTCACCAGTTCTGACAAGGCAGTAAATCCTACAAATGTCATGGGTACATCCAAACTAATGGGTGAGCGCCTGATGACTGCCGCTAACAGCAGTAAGCGGGGAGAAGGCCCGATCTTTGCCTCCACCCGATTCGGCAACGTACTGGGGTCCAGCGGATCGGTTATTCCGATCTTTCACAACCAGATTGCCAAGGGTGGTCCAGTAACCCTGACTGATAGAGAAATGACACGGTTTGTGATGAGCATAGAAAACGCCGTAAGCTTGGTCATCGACTCTGCGGAACTCGCGCAGGGTGGAGAAGTATTTATTACCAAGATGCCGGTGGTCCGAATCGAAGACCTCGCGAATGCCATGATTCAGGAGCTGGCCCCTGGTTATGGGTTTAACCCTGAACAAATGGAAGTACAGCAGATCGGAACCAAACCGGGGGAAAAACTTTACGAAGAATTGATGAGCGATGAAGAAACGCGGAGATCGGTAGAGCTGGAGCAATATTTTGCGGTTTTGCCCGCGTTCAGGGGAATCTACAAAGACATCGCCTATAATTACGAGGGCATTGTCAATGAGAGCGTGAATAACCCATACGTATCACAGGATGAACCGTCGTTGACGATTCTGGAGGTTGTATCCTTTCTGCAAAACGCAGGGTTGCTAGATAAGCCTGATTACGAAGGTGCCAAGCGATATTGGCCTGGTGATAAAGAAAGCGGCCACTAAGGTTAATGAGGTTATCCATAACGATTACCCTTGGTAAGCAGCCTAGGTTGGTCGAAGCGAATGAATGCCAGTAGATCTCATATCCGTTCTTCCAAATTAGTTCGCGGAGGAATCGGTAGTGCTCTGGTGCGTGCATTAGGGATGTCGATCTCTTTTGTTCTTGGGATTACCCCCCTCTGCCAGCCTAGTTGTCCAGTTGGCGATTTCGCCTAAATTCATGTCAGATTGGGCGGTGTGAGAGCAGTCATGCCACGGTATTCCGAAGAACGAAAGGCCTCAGTGCTGAAGAAGTTGTTACCTCCGCAGAACCGCAGTGTGGTGTCGGTGGCCGCAGAGGAAGGCATATCCGAAGTGACTCTGTATAATTGGTTAAAACAGTGTCGACAACAAGGGGTGCCTGTGCCGGGTTATCGTAATGCTGGAGACGATTGGTCTCCTGAAGCCAAGTTGGCCGTCGTGATCGAAACGGCCTCTTTGTCCGAAGCCGAACTGAGTGCGTATTGCCGCCAGAAAGGTCTTTATTCCGAGCAGGTGCAACGCTGGAAAGAGGCCTGCCTACACGGGGCCGGTCTGCAAGAAGGGCAAGGGAAAGCCGCTCAGAAGCAGCAGCGAGATGCCCGTAAGACCATCAAAAAGCTGCAAGCGGAAGTTCGCCGTAAAGACCGGGTTCTGGCAGAAACAACCTCGTTGTTGGTGCTGTCAAAAAAGCTCGAAGCCTTGTACGGCGTGGACTCGGACAGCGAGGACAACTAACACCGCTGACCGAACGTACAAGGC
>Ga0307940_1001374_pt1 | contig 13875 bp, 13 predicted proteins | sample OrgLakmetagen124_FD_201835 | JGI IMG/M metagenome (GOLD analysis project Ga0307940, IMG submission 201835) | Saline water microbial communities from Organic Lake, Antarctica - #124 | ecosystem: Environmental > Aquatic > Non-marine Saline and Alkaline > Saline | place: Antarctica: Organic Lake... | reverse complement strand
AACGGGTTAGACATCTTCGATGGGTCGATGAGGTTGGGATCGATCTCTTCTCCCAGTTCTTTGGCGAGCTGCCCGATCTTGCTGGTGCGCAGCATCGACTCGAAACCCTGGTGCTCTGTATCGGTATTCTCTTCGGCGTCGGCGTCGGCTTTCGGACCTTTCATGCCACCTGACTGACCTGACTGACCTGACATGCTATCGACGCGGGCCATCTTTGCGTTGAGCTCGCAGTCGCGTAGTTTATCGAGTAACAACACTAGATCGTCGTCTAAGATCTCTACTTCATCTTCGTCGTTATTGTTTCCATCCTGTTGGATACGAGCGACGACCTGGAGGACGTTCCGGAGCAAGCCGATGACGCTTTGAGCGGTCTGTGCACTATCTGTTTCTTTTTCGGTCTCTGCATATTCGCGGTATATATGTCGTATGATGGATAGGATGTAAACGTAACTCAGAGTGCTCCACAGTCTCCCGTCGTCTTTGGCGTCTTTGGCGTCTTTGGCGTCTTTGGCGTCACCGTGTGATTGAGCGACGTCTCGGATCGTCAATCCTTTGGCGGGAGATACGTTGAGGAACGCATCGTCTTCGTATTCTTTATGGATGAGTTCGGGCGTCACGTTTTCCGAGAAACGATTCAAGTGCTCCGTGGTAGTCGACAGGTTGTCGATGATCTTGTAATGTGGCTTCAACTTTGCTTTGATTTCGGGATCGAGGTGCTTCAAGAACAACACGAACTCCGCAAAGAACTTGTTGAAAGTGTGTAGCACTGCTGATTTAGATGCAGCCACATCTCTATCTCCAGGCGTAGCGGTTTCTGACTGCGCTGTTGCTATCATTTCAGAGCTCATTTTACAAGGTCGTGTGTATGCATGGGTTCCTGGACGATGTCCTTAAATAGTTTTACGGTCTACGGATTATTTCGTATGATGACGTGAACTTCACGGGCGTCATCCAAAACGTCAGCGTCGTCGTCTTCTGAACAGAGTTCGCGACGAGTCTCGATTGTGGACGCCTGGTAAATGACGATCACACGGAAAGACGTAGACGTGTGTACGTACCTGCATCCCAACGTGTCCACCAAACTCCACGACGAGTCTTCGATCTCTGTTTTATCATAATAGAAAAACGTCGACGCGAAGGAACTGTCACATCCTTCTCCTTCGCGAAAGAACCGCACGGGTAACAGCATATTCACTGTTCGGTGTTGACAATGACGGCTCCTACACTTATCTTTGTCAATTGCGGCACCGGTTGTTCAAAGTCACCAGGACGTGAAGGTGGCGCCAGATGGCGTCCTTGTTATCTGGCGACAAGTCGCGCCAGACGCGTTTCAACATGTCCACGATGTTTCCTCCTCCTCCCGCATCTCCGCCAGACGCCACCTCATCGTACCGTTCTTCCATGAAAAACTGCTCGTCTTTCCGCGCTATCTGACTCTCGTACTTCGATACGACGTGCTCGTGGAACATCTGTTGTGGTTTGCTGGGGTCGAATGTTGAAGCTAGAAGTACGAAAGGGCGGAGGGAGTCGATCTCGGGGATGGTCGCACCGATGTCTTGCTTCAAGTTCTGGAGATCGTCCGCGAAATCCAATAGCTTTTTGTTGAAGACTGCGTGAAAATTCATGTTCGCGTGGTTTGTTTCTCTCTTTGCACGGATTTAGGCGCGGTTTCCTTATATCAAAACCGCCCGGGAGCTGACGCGTAATCGTTAGTCCTTTCGGTATTTAACCGCGCGAGAGCCGCGTCCATGTCAGACGTCTGGTTCGACTTGAGTGTCGACGCGTCTATGGGCTTCGGCATCGCTCCGCATACATCGTTCTGTATGCCGTCGTTGCCGAACTTGGCGCACACGAACCTCGAACCGCTGATGTTCTTGCCGTCGTTTTCCCTCTCGTTCCGAGCGTTGTCGTCGACCCACGAAAACGATTCTGCCAGACTGGAGTTGCCTTCCATCGCCTCGACCTCGACTTCTTTCCGACAACATCCCTCTACGTATCGCATCACGTTTTCGTCCGTCAGAAGGCGCTTCTCTGTCGCCAATATCATACTGGGAACGCTCCGGATGACGCGCGGAACCAGATGACGGTGTGTGTCTACGCACACGTACGCGAACTCTGCCTGAATGCAGTTCTTCAGGATGAAGTTCTGCACGGTCTTGCAGTACTCACAGTAGTTGCTGAAGTACAGGACGGGTTTCGACATCGACGATGTGCCGGGAAATAACAACGAGCGTCTTGGCGGATAAGCTTAAAATTGTTCCGTATAAATAATCCGCGAAGAGAGCGCACCATTCGGAAAATATAAAAAAAAAATACTTACCACAAACGAACGAATGGAAGAACCGACCAACCAACCGACGAACACCGCCATGGCATCCGCTTCCGCTTCCACTCCTACGTCATCGCCGTTCTTCTCGGACATCGTCTCGACTCATGGCGACAAACACCTCCGTTTCCAAATCAGAGGCGTCGACCTGGCCATCGTCAACGCGCTAAGGCGAACTATCGTGGCCCACGTACCGAGCGCCGCGTTCGACTTCGTACAGCCACAGCAACAACAGGCGACCGTTACTCCATCGACATCCGCTCCGACATCCGCTCCGACATCCGCTCCGACATCCGCTCCGACATCCGCTCCGACATCCGGGGGGGTGCACATTGTCCGCAACACATCTCCCATCTACAACGAAATGCTCGGCAAACGCATTGCGCTCGTACCGGTGTGCGTAGACGAAAGACAGCTGCATCTTCTGGAAGCAGATCCGAACATCTACGGATTCAAGATACACGTGAAACGGCGACAAGGTAGCCACGACCAAGACGATGACGAGGACGAGGACGAGGACGAAGACCGCGCCGGTGTTGTGCTCGTGACGTCCAAGGACATTCAAGTGATGGACAAAGACGGCAATCCGGTTGATGCCGCCCTTCGCGACACGTTGTTTCCCGCCTGTCCTATTACCGGTGAACACATTCTCCTGACCAAACTCAAACCGAACCCGTACGGAGACGAAGAAGAGCTAGAAGTTTATTGCCGCGTTTCTATAAAGACGGGTGAATACCACGCGAGGTGGTGCCCCGTCAGCGCGTGCTATTTTGTGAACGCGATCGACAAAAAAGCTGCGGATGAAGCGTTCTCGCTCGTGTCTGGGTCCACCAGTCGCCGTAATTTCGACGCGCTACAGGCCATGCGCTACTTCCACAAAAACCAATATGGTGAGGCGAACGCTTTCGAATTTCGACTCGAGAGCGAGTGTGGCCTCCGTGCGGCGTACCTGGTGTATAGGGGTTTCACCGTACTCACCCGTCGGATCACTACTATCAGGACGGCCCTAGAAAACCGCGACATCGACAAGGTGGACATAGACGTCGCTACTGTAGTCGACGTGGGAAAACAGGGCGAAGAAGACGACTCAGAGGGGACGGTGTACGATATACGCCTGACCGGTGAAGACCATACGTGCGGAAATCTGATACAGGCCATGATCTATCAGTACGTCTTCCGCGACGACACTTACCAAGATAACAACAAAAAACCGATCAGTTACGTCGGGTACCACCAACCACACCCCCTCGAACACTACATCGTATTGCGCGTCAAGGTCAGCGACCCCTCCACCAACATCGAGGCTTTCCTAATCGGGAGCCTGAAACGCCTGGAAGCTACGCTCGAAGGATTCACGCAGGCGTGGATAGACGCGGCGTCCATGCGAGAAAAATCAATGGGTTACGACATCAAGTAGAGGATCGACACTCTCAAAAAAAACATGGCATGGCAAGCACTGTTCGTCTCAATCTCTGTCATGTTGTCTTTCACCTTTTTTTGTCTTTTGTTTCACGGTCTGTCTCTGTTACTCCCTCTGTATCCACCTCCGCCTCCGCCTCCGCCTCCGCCTCCTCATGCGTATCAGCCTTGCGTTTCGAGGGAGTCACATGTCTACGTGCCGTGATAGGTGTGACAGCGGCATTCGATTGTGCCTTTACATTGGGAGTGTGTGCTTCAGACGAAGGCTTCGCTGCACTTGGCGCACCCAGCGCGCGTGGCAGTGAGGTCAACCTGTCCAATTCGCTGCGCAGGTTGACTCGAAAACGCATTCTGTCATCTTCAAGAGGTGACGCAACATCAACAAACTTGTCTAGCAGATGTACAATGCAGTCCTCCGCGCTTTTGTCTTTGACGAAGTCGTCCACCTCTTTCAAAATATCAGACGGAATAGTGGACGTGTTCGTGACGAGGCACACGAACGTAGACACACTCTTGGGCCCGTAGAATACGCGGTCACGAGAATAATGCGGGCACTCCAGTACTATCTTATCATCGTGGTGAAGGACACGGATGTAATCAAACGCTTCAAAGTACTTGTTTAGCTTGCACAGCATGATACGGCATACATTCAGGACCCTCAGTCCCAGCCGCACTATATCCTCCTCAGTGTTGCTGGCCAAATCATTGGCGGTCTCTCGAAGGTGATAGGTGTGCTGAGGATGTACTTTTTGTGTCTGCGTGGCCAACCTCTTCTTGAACCTATTCATGTAGTTGGCAACGTACTGGTGTTCTTCCTCCATCAACTCACCACTTGCGCTATTCACAACGAATGAATTATCTATCATGGAGCTGCTTTCATAGGACTCCAATGACTCGGTCGTGGCCAAGTCTTCTACTTCTCCTTCTCCTTCTCCTTCTCCTTCTTCGTCAATGTCTTCTTCGTCCAAGGCGTCCAAGGCACCTCGGAGCATCTTTTTGAACATGCTTTTCATGGTGTGACCCACACTTGACGACGTGGGGGAGTTCATGACGTCCTCTCTTGCAGGAGCAACTGTCTGGGTGTGTACATGTCTATGTTTCTGTACCTCCTCCTCCTTCTTTTTTTCCTGCTTTTCAGATGTGTCTGCCATTTGGGTTAATCTCGTTCACTCCCTCCTTCAAATATATATCTATAATGCAACTGGCGTCCCACTATTACATGCGTCTATATCATGTCAACGAAATAAGATACAATGACACTGGACGTGTCAAATTTTATGGTACAAACGAATCGACTCGACTCCTTTCCGTCTATGGCCTTGCCTCCGCCACATTATCGTCCGCCACTTTCTCGGTCAGTCTGTCGCCTTCAGAGACCGCTGTTTTTGCGGCTCTTTTCGGAAAGTTGTGCTTCATGTAGTTCTGCATCGAAAAGTAGGTGATAGGCTCGCCACGTTTGTCCTCGGGGACGATCAACAACGTGGCCAACCTGGCGTCCGGACGGATCTGTTGCTTGTCTTCCGGGTTTTGGAGGCCGTTGCTCTTGATGTACTTGGAAATATCCTTCGTCACTTTCGTCCGCGCCATATGCGTCCCCGGCTCCACGTCGAAGAATGCACACAGCTCGTCGGACACTGGAGCGGGCTTGGTGAAGCCGCTCGCTACACGGGGCTTGTCATCTTCGCCCCTCTGCTGCTTCTTCTGCTTCTTCTGCTTCTTTTTGACGCCGACGAGAGTCGAGGCTTTGCTAACACGCAGGTGCTCCTTCTTGAGGGCGTTCAGGTTCTTGGATGTCGTCTTGATGATCGTCACGATGGACTGGAGACCCTCCTGTAAAACCGAGAATAGGTCTTCTTGTCCCTTCTTCGCGCCCTCTTCCGGACCATCGTCGACGTTCTCGCCCTCCTCTTTCGCATTCTGTTCTGAAGGCGACGTTTCCGCATTCTTCGCCTTCTTGGGCTTATTGTCGTTTTCGTTCGCCGAAATGTCAGCGGTGATATCACCCTCGACATTGCTCCTGGTCGTAGTCGTCTTAGCGTCGGTGTCGGTGTCGCTCCTCTTCTTCCGTTTGCCACTGCCGTTTGCGTTGCCGTTGGTCCCGGCCACGTCTTTCATTACGTCTTTGGTGTTGCGTTCGCTCGACTGCGCGTTGTTCACCCCTTTTTTGGTGGTGGCGGTAGTCGTAGTCGCCTTCTCGGGTTGTGTGTTCTTGTTGGCAGCAGCTGCAGTGGCCACGACTTGGTCTTCGGTACGCATGGTCGAGAGCGTGAAAAGAGGAAAAAGGAAGAGGAAAAAAAGGGGGTGGTGCGATGAACTCTAGTTTGTTGAATCTTACACGCTTCTCTAGCATCTTTAAGTAAACCGACCCAGGAAACGAACCTGGCGCCCTCGCCGAAAAAAAAGAAGACGACAATAGAAAAGAGACGGATGCAAGAACAACGGACACATATACGGACAGGTGTACGGACAGGTGTACGGACAAGTCTGAGACCGGATCCGATTTCAAAATCGAACTCGAGTTCGGCATCCAAGGTGGCTTCTCCATACGGATCAGAGGAAGCATCGGCATTGGTACAACACGCAGCAGACCTCCGCACACAGGTCGATCGTCAGAAGTTTCGCAAAATCCAAGAACAACAGCGACCCGAGGAAGAACAGGAACAGCAGAAGGCGCAGCGGCCGCTGGTCAGGGACACGCTGGACATCAGGAGGCGCAAGATCGCCATCATGGACGACATACTGGCCTACATATCGGAACGGGGCCGTATAGTTTACGGTGGTTGGGCCCTGAACGAACTTATACGCGGAAAAGACCCCAAAGACGTGATCTACAAGGACACCGACGACGTGCCGGACGTCGAGTTTTACACTCCGGACCCGGTGAGGGACGTCGTCACGTTGTGCCTGCGCCTCCAGCGACAGGGTTACGGCAAGGTGCTGGGCATGGAGGCGCACCACTTCGAGACATACACCGTGAGCGTAGAGGGCTGGCGATGCTGCGACATATCATATATGCCCAAGTGGATCTACTCGTCGCTCCCCACGCTCTCTCCCACGCACGCACAACCAACCTCCGCCCCGGACGTCGCGACCCTGCGACGTCACCGCCTCGACCTCGTGCACCCGCACGTCATGCTCATCGACTACATGCGCATCCTCACCGACCCCATGCTGTCTTACTGGCGCCTCGAAAAGTCTTTTTCCAGGCTGGTACTTCTCCTCAAACATTTTCCGCTAGAGGACTCATGGTCGCCTTCGTCTTCTCCAACGCCTAACGATATAGACAGGAGTCAACGCGTGTACGAGCTCGTCGCGCGCTTCGTCAACGGAAGGACATCGGTTGTCGTGGTAGGAGACACAGCCGTGGCGTACTACGCCACAGTGACAGCCAGAGTCGTGCAAAACCATAAGGGGAGACAGACCCACTCGCGAACAAAACCGACCGACACATACGCCAAACCTTCGGTATTGGATGTGGTGTCCACTAATTTTGCGGTGGACGCGTCGGATTTACACCGCGTCCTGATACAGGTCTATCATCAAGAGCACGAGGCGCAAATCTCGTACGTGGAGTACAACGCATTTTTCGACTTCATAGGCAGGTTGGGCGAGTTCATAGGTAAAGACGGAACTGTGTTGGCCCGTATAATAGACAACAACCATAAATGTATACCGTTTCAGTCGGTATCGGACATCGTCAAGGCTGGATCGAACACTCGACCGCTTCCACCAGCGCAGCCTGCCACTAGCACAGGCGTAGGCACAAACGTGGCCGCTTCAACTGCTTCAACTGCTTCAACCGCTATTAAAGCCGTGAATCTTCAGATGGGAACTTTTTCACTGACGGTGATGTATCTGATGATGTTCAGGCTACGTGCACGAGTGACAAAAGACGGGAGTGTAGGTGGAGGAAGAGGAGGAGATGGGTATGAAGACGGATATGTAGGGGGCAGAAAAAAGAAAGGGAACAAAAAGAAAGGAAGGACGTATCACCTAGACGATCGCGACGGTCCTCCTCCACCCATCCTCTTACCCCGAGAGATGCATTATCAACGAAGTGCGAAAGAAGGAGAGCTTTACGACCTGGTGGTCCACATGTTTAGCTTGCGCGACACGTACTTACGTGAAACGTCGAGCACGATCCTTTCGCCCACCCCCTTCAAAGAGTTCGTGACAGCCTGTACGGGTCCAGTAATACCCGCATTGGACGTAAAAACAAACATAGTCGGCCCATTCAAGGCCGAAAAATTCAAACAAATGCGTCCGTTTTACTTCGACCCTTCTCGTCTCGTGCTCAGGAACGAGCACGAGGTGGAAAGGTTCGTCACGCGATTCAAATTTTTGAACCGTGCGGGGAGAGTGGTCAACAATCCAGCCGATCTCATGTATTTACCGCCGACTTCAACAACGTGATCGAGAAATCGGTTTCTACAAACGACCAATTCGCTGTTTCGAACCGTGCGGATACATTGATACATTGAGAGCGGAAACAAACGCTCATTTAGACGTTCTAATTCCTTTTGGTTTGCGTGCCATTTCTATACATAAACACGGAAAAAGAGGAAACCAACTCCTTTTTTTTGAACTCGATGACGATCGATATAACAAAAATAAATATATATATTTAATTACGACCGATTTCAAAACAAGTCACAAACAACATGAGCCAACACCTCCAGGAGCTGACCATGGAGGACCTGGCGATGCTGGACATGGACTTTGACGTTTTCGACACCCTGGACGATTTTGCCACTGAGGGCGGAGGAGGGGGCATGTTCTATGCAATGGACGATGAGGCGGAGGCGGAGGTAGATCCTCCGGTGGCAGAAAAGGCGACGAGGTTCGACATCGCGATGTCTAAGTCGATGGCGGACATACGAACGCACAATTCCACCATGACCGCCATCGCACCTGGCCCACTCAACATCGCCACCATGACCATTATGTGCATATTGTCGAACGACCGCATCAACCTGAAGAAGACGTCGAAACGGCTTTACGAGAACAAGATCAAGGAATTCCTTGCTTCCAAGGGGGTGCACGGGTTCGAGTTCTCGCACCCCGACAAGCACGACGTCTATAAAAAGTTCGACAGTGTGCCACGTGAGGAACAGGACGACGGCGACAAGGCCAGGCAAGGGGATCAGGATGAGACGGAACTCAAAAAACGAAAAACGTTCCAGAATGCGGTAATTATCCGTTATCCCGAAGAGCGGTCCGACCGCAACAACAAGGCCATCAAGATGTTCTGTAACGGGGCTTTACACATCACCGGGTGTAAGACGGTGACAGAATGCGTCGAGGTCTGCGACATCGTGTGTGGTCTGCTGGACATTGCTCACTTTTCGAAGAGAGCGGGGAAATCGACCATGCCTCCTTTTTCCCTGAAACGATTCAACGTGCAACTCGTCAACACCAATTTCCTCATCCAGCGTCACCGTTTCAACCTCCCCAAGCTCCAGAAGGTGTTGTTCGACAAGTACGACCTGGACGCCTGTTACGACCCTTATTTCCACGCGGGACTCAACCTCAAGTACAATGTGAGGAGCTCCGACTCCGTGGCCCGGGACGTCACCATCCTAACGTTTCACAGCGGTCCAGTCATAATCACTGGAGTCGTGAACGCTAACGAACTGTTTCAGGCTTACAGGTTCATCACCACGTTCCTGGACCAGCACGCCGACTTGGCGACTGTCGTGTCTGAAGAAGACGCCGCAAAGAAGAAAGCGGCCACCTTGAATAAAACCAAGAAGACGATCAGTAAGAAGGGAAACGATGCGAAGAACACGACGACGGCGACCAAAAAAAAACGCTGTACAAACGGAAGACAAGGAGAAGGAGGCGAAGGATGTGCCCAAACCAAGAACAAAAATAAGAACAAGAGGCAGAGGCAAAAGAAGAACGAACGGACAGAAGAAGAGCGACACGTCAAGGCGGTGCACTATAACGGATTTAAAATATATAAGTGAACGCCAACAGTGCTATCGCCGCGCTGGTCTTGTGTGTATATGTTTGTCCGTACATGTATTTCAAACTGGCGAGGTCGTATCGCGTAGGAAGAGCCGACGATCCCGTGGTGCTTTCTTCGTGCTCTTCGGCGAACCCCTCCTCGTCTCCCCCTCTGCCGATTACACCCACGAACAATACCGTCAAAAGCGATATCGCTACAACGAGGAAGAGCCAGCTAGGGTTCCGTGGGTTTTTCGTCAACTGAGATTGATTAACCGCCAATCCAATTTCGGGCCCGTGCGAAGGCCTGTCCGGCCTCGGATGGCGTTGTATGGACAGAGGGTCTACCATTTTGCCCTTTTCATCGTCAGACGGTTCCGGAGAAGACGGAGGAGTGGGTAACGAATCTACCGTACCGGTTGGAGTTGGTGTCGTTGGATATATCATATCTTTATCGTGTGTGGCGTCATCGTCGTTTTCGAACGGAGTAGGGTGTATGATGTCTATGTAACGCACGTAGCGGTCGTCGTCTTCGTTATTGGGACGTTTGAGCCTGGGTACGATTATGTCTATCGTCCTGAACCTCTTTTGATTTCGGTCTACCGAGGGTGCGATCACGTTTATTCCGTCGTCTCTCGAGGTACGAGGTGCGATCACGTCTATTCCGTCGTCTCTCGAGGTACGAGGTGTGATCACGTCTATTCCGTCGTCTCTCGAGGTACGTGGTGCGATCACGTCTATTCCGTCGTCTCTCGAGGTACGAGGTGCGATCACGTCTATTCCGTCGTCTCTCGAGGTACGAGGTGTGATCACGTCTATTCCGTCGTCTCTCGAGGTACGTGGTGCGATCACGTCTACTCCGTCGTCTCTCGTGGTACGAGGTGCGATCACGTCTATTCCGTCGTCTCTAGAGGGACGAGGTGCGATCACGTCTATTCCGTCGTCTCTAGAGGTACGAGGTGCGATCACGTCTATTCCGTCGTCTTTCACCGTCCTGGTCTTTTCTACCGGTAAAACGACGCGAATTTTATCGTCGTCGTGATCGTGTTTTTCGTCGTAATCTCGTGGTTCTTTCTTTGGTAGGAACACACGGATGCTGTTCTCGTCGTCGTCTATTTCTTTCCGGTTGTTCTTTTTGCCGTCATTCGGCAGATATACACTTATGTGATTTCCGTTATCACCACTAATAATACCGTCTTTTCCTTCAGAACCGTCGAATCCATCCCTTTTTTTATAGCCATGTTTTGCGTTATAACCGTCGAATCCATCCTTTTTTTCGTCGCCATCTTTTCCTCTGGAACCGTCGATTCCATCCTTTTTTTCGTCGCCATCTTTTCCTCTAGAACCGTCGATTCCATCCTTTTTTTCGTCGTCATCTTTTCCATCTCTTCCGTCCTTTCCAAACTTCCGAGGATCGCACATGAACGCATACGGATAATTAGTACTGTTACCAGGTGGGTGTATGTTATTATTGTTGTTGATGATAATAGACGGCACTGGATATGGATTACACTGCAGTGGACACGGCCACTGACTATGATTAGGTCGATCTGGTTGCGATGGATAATAAGGATAGTAGCTGGACGGTGGACATTGTCTTGGCCCTGAAGGTGGATGATTATATGGATGTACAACGGTTACATGGTTATGTGGGTCATCCGATTCAGGAACAGGAGGATCAACCGGTACACGGGTGAGTTCGGTCGGTATAGGGACGGATAGTTTGTAAGGACTACCGGGATCTGGAGGAGGATGCTCTTGTGGATGACCAGGTACAAATTTGTGTGGAGGATAGTGTGGAGTAACTGTTACAGGACAGGGTGGAATATTGGGTTTATATTCGGTTTTATCGGGTATTTCGTTTTGTCTGTTAGGTTGATGATATGGTACAGGGGGGAATTCAGTAGGTAGAGGATGCTCGTGTGGTAGTGGTGGGTCTGGTTGTTGGTCTGGTCGTTGTTCTGGTTGTTGTTCTGGTCGTGGATTTGGTAGTTGTTCTGGTTCTGGATTTGGTTCTGGATTTGGTCGTGGATTTGGTTGTTGTTCTGGTCGTTGTTCTGGTCGTTGTTCTGGTTGTTGTTCTGCTTGTGGGTTTGGTTGTTGTTCTGGTCGTTGTTCTGGTCGTAGATTTGGTTGTTGTTCTGGTCGTGGATTTGGTTGTTGTTCTGCTTGTGGGTTTGGTCGTGGATTTGGTCGTTGGTCTGGTTGTTGGTCTGGTCGTTGTTCTGGTTGTTGTTCTGGTTGTGGGTTTGGTAGTTGTTCTGGTTGTAGCTTTGGTCGTTGGTCTGGTTGTAGATTTGGTCGTTGGTCTGGTTGTTGGTCTGGTCGTTGTTCTGGTCGTTGTTCTGGTTGTGGGTTTGGTAGTTGTTCTGGTTGTTGTTCTGGTTGTGGGTTTGGTAGTTGTTCTGGTTGTAGCTTTGGTCGTTGTTCTGGTTGTTGTTCTGGTTGTGGGTTTGGTAGTTGTTCTGGTTGTAGCTTTGGTAGTTGTTCTGGTTGTAGCTTTGGTCGTTGGTCTGGTTGTGGGTTTGGTAGTTGTTCTGGATTTGGTTCTGGATTTGGTCGTTGTTCTGGTTGTGGACCTGTTTGATGTTTCAGCATTCGCGGTGAAATTACATCTAGATCACGATGGTCTGGATGTTGGTGTCGTTGTGGTGGCGGTTGTACTGGCGATGGAGATGACGGTCTCGATTGAGGTGTCGATGACGGGGTTGTATGTCCATCCGTATCTAGTGAAATGACATCTAGATCACGATGGTCTGGATGTTGGTGTCGTCGTGGTGGTGGTTGCTGTATAGACGGTACTATCACATCCATGTCATCGTTATGTCGTTTGGATGGCAAAGGAACCATCAACGGTGGAATTGTATTTTCGACATTACGCGGTAAAGGGACAGTTAATGGTGGAGTCGTGCTTGTGCCGTAATTTGGTTTCTGCGTAGAGGGCATGTCGTATTTGTCGAATGTCTGTGACGGCGATGGTGACGGAAAATGGACTGCAACTGAAGGTGATGTACTCGATATGAAGCCGTAATCGTCATTTCCTCCACCCCCTCTTTTTTTCGATTCCATCCCTTTTGACAATCTGTAAACCTTGGATGCTTTGTAAGCCTCGAAAGCCTTGTCCGCATCATATTGACCATTACGTCTACCTTGACCGTATCTGTGATGAGGGCGAAGTGTTTTGTTTTTGTGGGGAGCGTCTCTAATGTCTCTGTTCACATTGTCTCTGTCTTTGTCGTTCACTCCTCCTCCTCCGGTCATCTTCATCTTCGTTTTTGTTGTCGTGTTCGTTTGAAGATTTTGCGGAGACAAGGGCGTGGCGGATTGTGTACGATTTTGTCGATTGATGCGCGCCGCTATGGCTCTGTTGCGATAGTGAACCCCCACACGTTTGTGACGGACAGATGCCACCACCATGCCGACTAATATGGGGTACGCGTAATGGACGTAACTGTTCTGAAAAGGCACGGTGATGTGGCGGTCGACGAAGCGATGGCATTGAATGGCCAAAGGAAGAGGCAGAGGAATAGATAGGTTATTTCTTTGGATGAGTCGGCTCAAGGCAAACGATTTGTTCCCCCGATCGCACATGCGCCGCATAGTACCCTTCACGTGTGGAGCAAAGTCCAAAGATATCGGGTGCGACATACTCCGCTCCAACTCCCCGTTAGAAATCGCGTCGGCGCGACGGAGCTCCTGCACGTGCGCGTCGGCTTCTACGATCTTTAGACACAAATAATTGTCCGTCCATATCAAAACGAACCCAGCGAACAACACGACGTCGACGCTGAGCGCAATAGCAACCACAAAGCACGCCACTGCGACGATACCGTTCACATCCGCTTTCATAGCGCCAGACAACAATAGGGCGACGAGTATGAGGCCTACTACGGCCTGGACGCCACACGATAAAGCGACGTAAGCGCTCTGACCGACTTCGTGGGACTGGGCGTCCAACCACGGAATGATGGCGTGTTCGTTTCCACAGGCTTCGACTCCCAGACGGTGAAACTGACGGACATTCGAGCACCTCATATGCTATTGCTATTACAGAAGATTTCAAAATAAGCATGGGACACGCAGCCGCGGGCAACTTACCTGAGCATGGCAGAATGTCATGTGGAAGGACAGTGAAATATCACGATCACCACGCTAAACAAACTGCGTTCTTTTTTTTTGTT
>Ga0307940_1001364_pt1 | contig 13910 bp, 6 predicted proteins | sample OrgLakmetagen124_FD_201835 | JGI IMG/M metagenome (GOLD analysis project Ga0307940, IMG submission 201835) | Saline water microbial communities from Organic Lake, Antarctica - #124 | ecosystem: Environmental > Aquatic > Non-marine Saline and Alkaline > Saline | place: Antarctica: Organic Lake... | reverse complement strand
CCAGACGTGAAAATCACGTCATGAAGAAACTGCCTCGCAGATCACCTCACGGGTGTGGCCACATGTCATGGAATGACTGGCCACATGCGCGTGGAACAGGTGGCCACATGTCGTGGAATACGCACACGCCATCACCCGAGCCGACGTCGCGCCCGAAGAGGGCGAGGACGTGCCGCAGGATGACGAGGGTTTTGACTTGCCCGACCCAGACGCAGAGGGGGCGGCATGACGACACCAGACGCCCTCAACGCATTGACCGCTTGTCTCCCGACGGTTCGCACTCGCATCCTGAGTTACCGGGATCGCCGTGTTCGCTTGACCGAGTCCGATACGATACGCGTATTGATCCTTCCGCTCCTTGAAGCGCTGGGATGGGACTTGCAGGACGTCGAAGAGGTCCGAAGCGAATACCGCCACACGGCAGCTGACAATCCTGTCGACTACGCGCTCTTCCTCCATAGCACCCCAGCGCTCTTCGTTGAGGCCAAAGCGCTCGGGGTCAGCCTGGATGACCGCAAGCCGCTCCTGCAGACCCTGAACTATGCCAACGCCGCCGGTGTGGACTGGTGCGTGCTCACCAATGGCGCGGCCTGGAGGATCTACAAGGTCCACGCACCGGTCGAAGCCGAAGAGAAACTGTTCCTAACGGTGCTGCTCGACGACCCGTCTGCCGCGATCGAAGACATCGCCGCTACGCTCTCGCTCCTGTCCCGCGACCGAATGCAGGCGCGCGCGATCGACGCGCTTTGGACGGAGTGGCGGGTGGATCGGCAGGTCGAAGCCGTCCTCGACGCTATTACGGAAGACGACGCGTTTGTCCGTCTGGTCGCCAAACGGGCCACTGGCCTCACCGCGGGCGAAGTCCGCGCCTCGCTGCGGCGATCGGGGCTGCGGAGCTTCTATCCGCGGGTAGAGGCTTTCATGGCCAAGCTCGACGGGCTTTCCGAACCGTCGACCACGACCGATAGCATCAAGCTCGCCGAAGCGTCGCCTGTGGAAGTGCCACCCGCGCCAGCCAGGCCGGGCCGAGCGCGGCTGATGAAGACGCGCGAAATGGTTGATGAGGGGCTTCTGCCGGTTGGCACCATCCTCACCATAAAGGACCGGTCGAACAGCGCCGCCACAGTTGTGGACGGGAAGTGTGTCGAGTTTCGCGGCGAGCTGATGAGCTTCAACGAGTGGGGCTGCAAAGCGACCGGCTGGACAGCGATCCAGATCTACAAATGGGCGGTGCTGCCGGACGGGCGACTCCTTGAGGCGCTGCGCGAGCCCGAAGCCGACACCAACAATAAGAAGGAAGCCAGATGAGCACGAACACCGCCCTCGCCGATTTCATCTGGAAAAACGCGGACGACCTTTGGGGGAACTTCAAGCACGTCGATTTTGGCAAGGTCATTCTGCCTTTCACCCTCCTGCGCCGTCTGGAATGCGTTCTGGAGCCGACCCGGGACCAAGTGCGCGAAACCGTCAAGAACATGAAGGACAGCGGGATAGACCTGGACGTCATCCTGCGCACTCAGACCGGGTTCCCGTTCTACAACACCTCGAACTATGACCTGCGCAGCCTCGGCGCGACCCGGACCCGTCAGAACCTCGAAGACTACATCGCCTCTTTCTCTGACAACGCGCGGGTCATCTTCGAACAGTTCGACTTCGCAAACACGCTCGCGCGGATGGACAAGGCCGGGGTCCTATACAAGATCTGCCAGAACTTTGCCGCGATCGACCTGCACCCGGACGCGGTTCCGGAACGGGTGATGTCCAACGTTTATGAACACCTGATCCGCCGTTTCGGGGCCGAGGTGAACGAAGCCGCCGAGGACTTCATGACGCCGCGCGATGTGGTCCATCTGGCCATTGAGCTGCTGCTCGACCCGGACGACCAGATGTTCATCGACAACCCGGGCCTGATCCGGACCCTCTACGACCCCACCTGCGGCACCGGCGGCTTCCTGTCGGACGGGATGGAGCATGTGAACGCCCTGCGCGATCGGTATTCGGTCGCCCCGGTCATCGTCCCATACGGGCAGGAACTGGAGCCCGAGACCCACGCGGTCTGCCTTGCCTCGATGCTGCTCAAGACCGTCGAGTCCGATCCGGGCCGCGACCTGTCGAAGAACATCAAGCTCGGCAGTACCCTGTCCGACGACAAGATGACCTCCGACAAGTTCCACTACTGCGTCTCGAATCCCCCGTTTGGCAAAAAGTGGGAGCAGGATCAGGCCGCCGTGGTCCGGGAACATCAGGAGAAGGGGTTCGAGGGCCGCTTCGGCCCCAAGCTACCGCGCGTCAGCGACGGGTCGATGCTGTTCCTCCTCCACCTCCTCAGCAAGCTGGAGGCGCCGGAGCGCGGCGGCGGGCGGGCGGCCATCGTCCTGTCCGGCTCGCCCCTCTTCAACGGGAACGCGGGGCAAGGGGAATCCGAGATCCGGCGCTACCTGCTGGAGGAGGATGTGGTCGAGGCGATCATAGCGCTTCCGACCGAGATCTTCTTCCGCACCGGGATCGGCACCTACATCTGGCTTCTGTCGAACAAGAAGCCGGCCCACCGGAAGGGCAAGGTCCAGCTGATCGACGCGACCGGGATGTATCAACCGATGCGCAAGAGCGAGGGGAACAAGCGCCGCCGGGTCGGAGACGATCAGATCCGCCAGATCGTCCAGATGTATGCCGACTTCGCCGAGACGAAGGAGAGTCGCCTGTTCGACAGCCGCGACTTCGGCTACCGGCGGGTCAAGGTCCTGCGCCCGTTGCGCAAGAAGATCGTGATCTCGGCAGAGGGGCTGGCGGCGCTGGCGGATGAAACCGCATGGGGCAAGCTCGCCCCCGACGTGCAGGCCGCCTGGACCGCGCTGTTCGAGGCCGACATGGGCGAGGCGCATGGTTGGCACCGGTTCGAGGCTTGGATCAAGAACGCGGCCAAGCGCGATGCAGGGCTGGGCAAGGTGAATGCCGCCCTGATCAAGGCGTTCCAGAAATCCTTCGGAATGCGCGATCCTGACCTGGACCCGGTGCGCGACAAGAAGGGTGAGATCATCCCCGATGACGACCTGACGGATTTCGAGAACATCCCCCTCGGCACGGACATTCCAGATTACATGGCGCAGGAGGTGCTGCCCCATGCGCCCGACGCCTATGTGGATGAGGACTTCCGCGACGACTACGACGGCCAGGTGGGCATCGTGGGGTATGAGATCAACTTCAACCGCTACTTCTATGAATATCAGCCGCCCCGCGATCTGGAGGAGATCGACGCCGAGCTGAAGGCGGTCGAGGCGGACATCGCGGCGATGCTAGCGAAGGTGACAGTATGAGTTACCTGCGCCACTGCGACCGCAAGCATAGCGCTATCGAATGGCTGGAAGATATCCCGATCCATTGGGAGGAAAAACGCCTTCGTTTCATCGCCGAGATTTCGAACAGCAACGTCGATAAGAAAGAGTATGAGGAGCAGACGCCGGTGCGGCTCTGCAACTACACCGACGTCTATTACAACGAAATTATCACCCCCGAACTGGACTTCATGGAAGCCACCGCTTCGCAGGCGGAGATCAAGAAGTTCGCGCTCCGTGCCGGTGACGTGATCATCACGAAGGACTCCGAGGACCCGCGGGATATTGCCGTTCCTGCCTTCGTGCAGGAGGATATGCCGGGCGTTGTGTGTGGGTATCATCTGTCGATCATCAGGACTACCGACCCGATTACAGCGGAGTACGTTCAGTTCTCTATAATGTCCCACCTCAACAAGGCGCGTCTTTACGTCGACACCCCCGGGGTGACCCGGTTCGGCTTGGACCAGGATACGATCAAGAACATTCTCGTTTTGCTTCCACCTCCGGATGAAAGACGACAGATTGTTCGTCGGCTCCGCTCAGAGACGGCTGAGATTGACGGCCTGGTCGAGAAAAAGACGCAGTTCATCAAGCTGCTGAAAGAGAAGCGGGGTGCGGTGGTCGCGCATGCGGTAACCAAGGGCATCGACCCGGACGTGCCGATGAGGGACTCCAGGGCAGACTGGCTGGGCCGCGTGCCCGCCCACTGGGATGTCCTGCGCATCGCGGCCCTGTTTCGCGAGGTTTCGCGCCCGGCTGACCCGGCCCTGCCGGTTTTGTCCGTCTCCATCCACGACGGGGTGACGGACGAGGAACTGGCGGATGAGGACCGGGACCGGAAGGTCGCCCTGAGCGAGGACAGGACCAAATATCAGGGCGTCGCGCCCGGTGATCTGGTCTACAACATGATGCGCGCATGGCAGGGCGCATTTGGGGCGGTCACGGTCAAGGGGTTGGTCAGCCCGGCCTATGTCGTCGCGGCCCCGATCACCACGTTCCGGACCAAGTTCATCGAACACCTTCTGCACACCAAGAGTGCGGCGGAGGAAATCCGCCGGTTCTCGCGCGGCATCGCGGATTTCCGGATGCGGCTGTATTGGGATCATTTCCGGGCGCTGAAAGTCTGCCTGCCGCCGCTGGATGAACAGGACCGCATCCTGTCGGAGATCGACGCCGAAACCGCCCGCATCGACGGCCTGATCGCCCTGACCGAGCGCAGCATCGACCTTCTGCGCGAAAAGCGTGCAGCGCTGATCACCGCCGCCGTCACCGGCAAGATCGACGTGAGTGCCGCGGCATGAGCGACCTGCATCACGAAAAGCACCTCGAGTCCCATATCGTCGGCAAGCTCGCCGAGGCGGGCTGGCTGGTCGGCACCTCCGACGCCTATGACGCCGACCGCGCCATGTATCCCGAGGACCTCGAAGCCTGGCTGCGCGCCACCCAGCCCCAGAAATGGGACCGGCTTCACGCGATGAACGGCGACAAGACCCTGACGGTTGTCATGGACCGGCTGGAGACCGCGCTGGAGAAACAGGGGATGGTGCAGACCCTGCGCCGGGGCTTCTCCATCGCGGGCGCCGGTCACCTCGACCTGTCCGAGGCAGCCCCCGAGGACCAGCGCAACGAGAAGGTCCTGCACCGCTATGCGTCGAACCGGCTGCGGGTCGTGCCGCAGCTGAAGTATCACCCGGGCCGCGAGCTCGCCATCGACCTCGGCCTGTTCCTGAACGGCCTGCCGCTCGCCACGGTCGAGCTGAAGACGGATTTCACCCAGTCGGTCGAACACGCGAAGGCCCAGTACCGGCGCGACCGCCCCCCGGTCGATCCGGTCACGAAACGGAAGCACCCGCTTCTGACGCAGCATCGCGGCGCGGTTGTCCATTTCGCGATGTCGGACAGCGAGATCTGGATGACCACGAAGCTCGCGGGCGACGACACCTTCTTCCTGCCCTTCAACAAGGGGAACAATGGCCTCGCCGGAAACCCGGCGCGGGCGGATGGGGAATACCCGGTCGCCTATTTCTGGGAGGAGATCTGCCAGCCCGATGCGTTCCTGCGCATCTTCCACAGCTTCGTCTATGTCGAGAAGAAGAACGTGGTCGACCTGAAGGGGAACTGGTCGGTCAAGGAAACGCTGATCTTCCCCCGGTTCCACCAGTTCGACGCGGTCAACAAGATGATCGCCGATGCGCAGGAAATGGGGCCTGGGCACCCCTACCTGTGCGAGCACAGCGCGGGCTCGGGCAAGACCTCGACGATTGCCTGGACGGCGCATGACCTGGTGAAGCTACGCCGCGACGACGGGACGCCGATCTTCGACACGGTGATCATCGTGACGGACCGGAACGTTCTGGACGGGCAGCTCCAGGACGCGGTCCAGCAGATCGACCACCAGAAGGGGCTGATCGCCGCGATCGACCGGGAGACCTCGTCGAAGTCGAAGAGCGAGCAGTTGAGCGAGGCGATGCTGAAGGGCACCCCGATCATCGTGGTGACCATCCAGACCTTCCCGCATGCAATGGAGGCGATCCTGACCGAACGGTCCCTGCGGGACCGGAACTTCGCGGTGATCATCGACGAGGCGCACAATTCCCAGACCGGAAACACCGCCTCCAAGCTGCAGGCGACGCTGGCCCTTTCGGCCCGCAAGGACGCAGAGGAGATGACGGTCGAGGACATCCTGCTCGAGATCCAGCGAGCCCGTAAGCGCCCCTCGAACGTGTCCCATTTCGCCTTCACCGCGACCCCGAAACATTCGACCATGATGCTCTTCGGGCGCCCGGCTGACCCGACCAAGCTCGCGTCGGACGACAACCTTCCGGTTTCATTCCACAAGTACGAGATGCGCCAGGCGATCGAGGAGGGATTTATCCTCGACGTTCTGCGCGGCTACGTCCCCTACAAGACCGCGTTCAACCTCGGACAAGAGATCGTCGACGAGAAGCGGATAGACGGGAAGGCCGCGAAGCGAGCGCTCGCGAAATGGATGACGCTTCACCCGACCAACGTCACCCAGAAGGTGCAGTTCATCATCGAACATTTCTCGAAGAACGTCGCCCATCTCCTCGACGGGAAGGCGAAGGCGATGGTGGTGACCAGCTCCCGCGCCTCCGCGGTCCGGTACAAGCGCGCCTTCGACGCCTTCATCGCGGCGAACCCGCAATACAGTAACATTCGGACCCTTGTTGCCTTCTCCGGCAAGCTGACCGGGCGCGAAGTGATGCACCCGACCGACGACCTGCTCCAGGGGGACGCCTTCGTCGTCGATGAAGACTCCGAGTTCACCGAGGCGAACATGAACCCGGATGCAGGGGGCAAGGATCTGCGCCACGTTTTCGACCGGCCGGAATACCGGGTCATGCTGGTGGCGAACAAATTCCAGACCGGGTTCGACCAGCCCAAGCTGGTCGCAATGTACGTGGACAAGAAGATCGCGAACGCGGTGGAGATCGTCCAGACCTTCTCGCGCCTGAACCGGACATTCCCGGGCAAGGATCAGACCTTCATCATCGATTTCGTGAACGATCCGGACGTGGTCCGGGCCGCCTTCGCCCAATACGACCGGGGTGCGCGGATCGAGGAGGTTCAGGACCTCAACGTGATCTACGACCTGAAGGAGTTCCTGGACGATCAGGGGATCTACGACGACACCCACATTCTCGACTTCCAGGGCGCCCGTTTCCGGACCGCCGCGTCTGCTGCGACCGGGAACGACGACGAGGCGGCGCACAAGGCGATGTACGCGGCGACGCAGGAGCCGACGGATGCCTACAACCGGCGTCTGTCCGATCTGCGGGACCGTGCGGCTGCGGCGGAGGACGCTTGGCAGCGCGCGAAGAGCGCCGGGAACGAAGATGGGATGAAGCGTGCCGACCACGAACGCGAGCAGGTCGAAACAGCGATCGTTTCCCTTACCGACTTCAAGTCAGGCTTGTCCCGGTTCGGACGGCTCTACGCCTACATCGCCCAGCTGGTAGACTTGGGGGACCCAGACCTGGAGACCTTTGCCGCCTTCTCGAAGCTGTTGGCGAACCGGCTCGACGGAGTGCCTGCAGCTGAGATCGACCTGCACGGGATCGCGCTGACCGGCTACGACATCGCGGAACGGGAACCGACAAGCGAAGGCGAAGACGAGGAGCCGCCCACCCTCGACCCGGTGAAGGGCGGTGGTGGCAGCTCACGACCCGGCGCTCTGCCCGTGTACATGCAGGAGTTGATTGAGCGGCTGAACAGCCTGTTCGGCGAGGCGACCCCGCTGGAGGACCAGGTGGCCTTCGTCAACCAGGTCGCGGCGATCACCCGCGAGAACCCAGTCGTGATGGCCCAGATCAACAAGAATAGTAAAGATCAGGCGATGAAGGGGAACCTGCCCGGCGCCGTCCAGGCAGCCGTCGTTCGTGCAATGTCCTCGCACAGTTCACTTGCGACACTACTGCTGAGCAAAGACAGGCAGGCCCTGCCGATCCTCGAGGGGGTGATCTACGAGATTCTGAAACGGGGCGAAGCGCTCAGCCTGAATGAGTAAGTGATCGATTTTTGGAAGACATGCCTATGCAAGACCAACCCCGCTCCACCAACCTCTCCGGCCTGCTCGAGGACGCCCGGCGCCGGCTCGTGGAAACAGGGACCAGGAACCGCCTCATCCATGTCAACCGTTCCGCGAAGCGGGCCAACGTGCTCGACATCGTCGAGGAGCGAACCGCGGACGTCTTCGTGCTCCTGAAAACACAAGGCAAGAAGATGCGGTTCCAGCCCCGCGAGGAGGAAGAGGATCAGCCCGAGGATGAGCCGCTTCTCCTTGCGTTGGCCGATGATGCAGAAGACCCTGAGGATCGCGAAGCCCGGTATCGGGACCTCGTGCTGGAGACCCGGCTCGGCCCCGAGGCTCTGCAGCGCCGCCTTCTGCGCCTTTTCACAGACGCACGGACCGCGGAGGAGGAGCAGGGCGTCAACATCCTTTACCTCGCGATGGGGTTCCTGCGCTGGTACGAGAGCGACAGCTCGGATGTCATGCGCGAGTCTCCGCTGATCCTGGTACCAGTCGAACTCATCCGGGATGACAGGCGCGCCACCTTCAACCTTCGAGCCCGCGACACCGAGATCGTCACCAACCTGCCCCTCCAGGAACGGCTGCGCGCGGATTTCGGGTTCGAGCTGCCGGAAATCCTCGATGACGAGAGTTTCAGCCCGGAGGCGTATTTCGAAGAGCTCTCGGACCGGACCGCGGGGCGCGCGCGCTGGTCGATCGAGAGTGACGGGATGCAGTTGGGCTTCTTCTCATTCTCGAAGCTCCTGATGATGCGGGACCTTGAACCGTCGAATTGGCCCGAGGGCGCCTTCGATGCGCACCCGGTGCTGGCCGGGCTGCTTGACGGCGGGTTCGAACGGTCCACGCCCCTCTTTGGACCGAAGGAACGGCTCGACCCGCGGCTGGAACCCGGCGACCTTCTGCATGTCGTCCCGGCGGATGCTTCGCAGACCCGGGTGATCGAAGAGGCGCGCGCCGGCCGCAATCTTGTCGTGCAGGGACCGCCCGGAACAGGCAAGTCTCAGACGATCGCGAACATCATCGCCGCGGCAGCCCACGACGGAAAACGGGTCCTCTTCGTGGCAGAGAAGATGGCCGCTCTCTCGGTCGTACATGACCGCCTGCGCAAGGTGGGGCTCGGGGACCTCTGCCTCGAGATCCACTCGCGCGCAGCCAACAAGCGGGCATTTCTGGACGAGCTGGCGCGCACGCTGGCCGCCGGAGCGGCGGTCCCCGAGATGCCCGGCCCGCCAGACGCTCTGCGCGAGGCGCGCAATCGTCTGAACGGAGTGGCGAACCTGCTGCATGAACCCGTCCAGGGCTATGGATTCACCCCGTTCCGCGCGATGGCCGAGATTGCCCGATTCGTTGGCCAGGACGCGGCCCCACCGCGGATCCCGCGCGACGGGCTGGCCGAGATGGACGAGTCCACGCGCCGGGACCGGGCAGAGCGGATCGCGGCCTATGCGGAGCTGCTTTCCCGGACCGGCGCGCGCGCCGAGCACCCGTTTTTCGGGGTCGGGGCAACCACGCTGCAGCCCACGGACCTCCAGCGGCTTGAACCCGATCTGGCGCGCGCGGCCGATGCGGTCATGACCCTGCGCGAGACGGCGGCCCACGTCGCGGAGACGACCGGACGGCCCGCTCCGGAACACCTTGAGCAATGTGCGACCCTCCAAGCGCTCCTAATCGCGGCTAGGGACCGACCCGAAGAGGCCCGCGCAGTAACCGGCACGCTCCTGTCCCGCGCTGGAGACGTGCGGCTCGGCGAGGCACTCGAGGCTGGGTCCGCATGGGCCGCGGCGCGCGGTGGCGCCGGCGCGACCTTCACCGAAGCCGCCTTCGGAATGGACCCGTCCCCGCTCAGAGCCCGGCTCGCGCCCGGGGTCGGCTCCTTCTGGTCCCGCCTTTTCGGACCCTATCGCGGGGCGAGCCGCGAGCTCGCGACCCTGCTGTCCGGGGCCCTACCGAAATCGCCCGCCGACCGGCTGAGGCTTGTCGACACGCTGATCAACGTCCGAGAGCTCCGCAAGACCCTCTCTGAGGAGGAGGGTTTCCTGTCCTCCCTACTTGGGCCGGACTGGCGCGGGGAGCGTACCCCTTTCGCCGCGTTGCAGGCGCAGGCCGCCTGGCTCGCCCGCCTCACCGTGATCGCTCCGATAGAAACATCCGAAGCGCTGGACCAGGTCTGCGCAGTGGCCAGCACCGCTTCAGAGCTGGCCGCCGCGCTGGAGGCAGCACGGTCGGCGCTCAAATCTCTAGAGGACCGGCTCACCCTCAGCTGGGATGGGCAGACCCTCGCCGGGATTGAAGCCCGGATCATCGCCATGCGCGACGCGATAAGCCGCTACGGGGAATGGTCGCGCCTCTCCGCCATGTCGGCCCAGCTCGATGCGGACGGGCTCGCCCCGCTGCTGCGCCTTCTCGATGAAGGGATGATCGAACCGGAACATGCGGTGGACGAGTTCCTCTTTGCCAGCGCCGAAGCCCGCTGGGAGGCGGCGCGTGCAGCCCTTCCGGATCTCGACCGGTTGACCCATCTCGACCGGCACGCGCTCGTCGAGACGTTTCGCGGGCTCGAGGAAGCCCGAATGGAGGAGACACGGCGCCTCGTGCGCGTGAAGCATCTAACCCAGCTGCCTATCGGGGCGTCGGGGCAGATGGGGTTCCTGCGCGGCGAGATGGCCAAACAGCGCCGCCATAAGCCGATCCGGCAGATCATGCGCGCAGCGGGTCAGATGGTGCAGCGGATCAAGCCGGTTCTTCTGATGAGTCCGATCTCCATCGCGCAATACTTGCCGCCGGGCTCGACAGAGTTCGACCTGCTGCTAATCGACGAGGCCAGCCAGGTCCGGCCCGAGGACGCGCTCGGCGCGATTGCACGCTGCCGCCAGATCGTCGTGGTGGGGGACCAGAGACAGCTCCCACCAACCAGCTTTTTCGACCGAGTCGCCGGCTCTGGCGAGGAGGAATACGGGGACGAGGAGGAGGAAATCAGGACCGCGTCCGCCACCGAGATGGAGAGCGTGCTGACGCTCTGCGAGGCGCGCGGGCTGAACCCGGCCATGTTGGAATGGCACTATCGCTCCCGCGACCCGTCGCTGATTACCGTGAACAATGCCGAGTTCTACGAGCACCGGCTGATCTTGCCCCCGTCACCTGTCCAGAATGACCCTGATTACGGGCTCGCCTTCCGACGAGTGCCCGGGGTCTATTCCAGCCGCTCTCGCGGCGGCGGACGCCCAGGCACAAACCGGATCGAAGCCGAAGCGGTGGCCCGCGCCGTGGCCGAGCACGCTCGGAGCCGACCGGACCTGTCCCTTGGAGTTGTCGCTTTTTCCAAGGCGCAGTCCGACATGCTGACGGAGGTCCTGGAGATCGCCCGGTGCGAGGACGAAATCCTTGACGCGTTCCTGCGCGAAGGGCGCGCGGAGGACGTCTTCGTGAAGAATATCGAGAACGTGCAGGGCGACGAGCGGGACGTGATCCTGATCTCGGTCGGCTATGGGCCTTCCGAGCCGAACGGACGGCTTGCCTCCATGTCTTTCGGCCCGGTGAACAGCGAAGGCGGTGAGCGGAGGCTCAACGTGCTCTTCTCCCGTGCACGGACCCGTTGCATCGTCTTCTGCTCTTTCGACCCGAACGACATCGACACAGCCAGAACCAGCCGCGACGGGCCAAGGGTGCTCAAGCGGTTCCTCGAGTTCGCCCGCTCCGGCCAACTCGCGCAACCGGAAGCGAGCGGGGCGCCAGCCGACAGCCCCTTCGAAGAGGACGTCGCCAGCGTGATCCGAAACATGGGATACCCTTGCGATCACCAAGTGGGCGCGGCGGGGTTCCGGATCGACCTCGGGGTCAGGCACCCCGATCAGCCCGGCCGTTACATCCTCGCGGTCGAGTGCGACGGTTCCGCCTACCATTCGGCGCTTTGGGCGCGCGAGCGCGACAGGCTTCGCCAGGACGTGCTCGAGGGGCTTGGCTGGAGGTTCCACCGGGTCTGGAGTACGGACTGGTTCCATCGGCGCCACGCCGAGATCGACCGCCTTCGAGCCGCGCTTGAGAAGGCCGCACAGGCCGATGGGCCCCATTACACTGGAGCAAACCGGGAGGGATTGCAGCCCGTTGAGGAAAAGGCCGAGGCCGCTCCGGACCTTGAAACCGTGCTGCCCCCGTCAGCCGAGTTGACCGCACCCGCCTACGAGGCCTGCAGCTTCACTGTGAAGGCGAGTTTCGAGCCGCATGAGGCGCCGCTACATCTGCTCTCAGACCTCGTGACGAAGATCGTTCAAGCGGAGGGCCCGATCCACCGCGACTTGATCGCGCGCAGGGTTGCCGAGGCGTTCGGCAAGGCCCGGACCGGCAGGCGCATTCGCGAGGCGTCGGACCGAGCGCTCGCGAGCTCCACGCGTTCGGGTGGGATCATCGCAGACAGGGAATTCGCAATGACCAAGGCGCAGCAGGATGACCCGCCCGTGCGTGACCGGTCCGCCCCCGACGCGCCCGGAACGGCGGGGCAGTTGCCGCCCATCGAGATCAGGGCAGCGGCTGCCCGGGTGGTCGCCGAAAGTGGGGACATGCCCCGTGAGGAGTTAATCGTGGCGACCGCTCGGCTCCTCGGTTTTGCTCGGGTAGGAGCGGAATTGCGCGGGGTGATCGACGGGTCGCTCTCCAGACCCACTTAGCGTTCGGCAGTCGCCCATGAATGAGTGGACGGTCAGGTAGATGCTTGGAATTGAGCCCAGCCTTCGCATCCATTGTCTCGATCAAAATGGTGGAGGCGTCTTCGGGGCATGGGGAACCTCCGCTCAGCCGACCTTGCAGCCCCAAAAGGAAGTTTGGTCGGCGGCGAAGTAGCCGTCCGCGACCCGGAAATACCCCTGCAGCTCGACGGTATCGCCTGCAGTCAGCGGCACCATGGTCTGCAGCCAGATCGCGGTGGCAAGCGAGACATGGGTGGCGGAGATTTCGCCGAGGGAGCCGCGGATTTCGGTCGTCCCGTTCAGCACGAGCCGCCCGCGCATCCTCGCCGTGGCGCTGGCGTTGATCTTGTAGAGCAACGTCGCGCCGAAGAGGTAGGTGCCGTCCGCGGGGGCGACAAAGTGGTTGTTCGCGGCGTCGAACGCGCCCTGATCGTTATAGTCGGTGTTGTTGAGGCCGATCTTCGTCCAGGTCCCGACGCCGACGTAGTTGTCGTAGTTCGTCCAGGCCTTGAACCGCGGCAATCGCGGCTGGTCGACGATGCCGGTGGCGTTGTCGACGCTGAGCCCGTCGAAGAAGGTGCTGCCGTCGGCGGAGACTGCCAGCCGGAACTGGTCCGAGCCAAACAGACCCACCAGCGCCTTCGTCACGAAGCCGGTCTGCAGCGTGAGCCCGAGATCGTCGCCCGCGGCCTCCTTGTTCATGGCGTAGAACAGATCGCCGGTGCCGCCCTCGGCCACGGTCTTCGCCGTCCAGAGCGCGGCGTTCAGCTTGGCCGAGAACGGGTTGGCGGTATCGGCGGTCGTGCCCAATCCCAACAGCGCGAGGTTCTGCAGCTCGGCCGGGGTGGTCCCGACCCAGCCCGCGCCGTCGTAGACCAGCAGCAGGCCCTCGTCCTCGACCCACGCGCGCCAGCCGGTCCGCGGCGGCAGACGCAGCCACGCGCCGTCGGTCCACAGCGCCACGTTCAGGTCCCAGCCCGCCCAGTCGCCGGTTCCGCCCGAGCCGACGATGTAGCGATCGCCATCTGCGGGAGAACCGGGCGGTGCCGTGAGATCGCGGTCGAGGACCGAGAGCTGGACCAGCCCGTCTAGGATCCGCAGCGCCTCGTTGTGGGTGACATGCTTCTGGGCCTGCGCCGCGAGGATGTAGGGCAGCAGGAGATGGGTCGTGGCGTCGGACATGGGATCGCCTTCAGAACGAGAGCGTGACGGTCTTGGGCGCGCCCCGCCCCACGAGGGCGGAGAGCTGGAAGAGGCGGATGTCGAGCGTGTCGCCGGGGGCGAGCGGCGTTCCCCAATCGGCGGTTTGCTGGGCGGTGGTGTAGAGCGCGCTGTTCGTGGTCGTGC
>Ga0307940_1001359_pt1 | contig 13986 bp, 9 predicted proteins | sample OrgLakmetagen124_FD_201835 | JGI IMG/M metagenome (GOLD analysis project Ga0307940, IMG submission 201835) | Saline water microbial communities from Organic Lake, Antarctica - #124 | ecosystem: Environmental > Aquatic > Non-marine Saline and Alkaline > Saline | place: Antarctica: Organic Lake... | reverse complement strand
GATGGCCGATGGTGCAGGCAGTTCGCGAGTATGCCGGTGAGGATGACGCCGCGCTGGCCAGCCAGCGCTTATTCGAAAACCGGGTTGAGGTTAGCGAAGTTTATGCGGCCCTGGGTGGCGACCCGGCCGGTGCAAGCGCAGTCCTGGAGAACGTAACAGACCAAGCAGAGTCTGTATCCCGCAGTAAAACCCAGCTGGCGCAAGCCCGTTTTGAGGAATTGCGGACTGGCTCGAACCTTCAGAGCTACTCCGATGCGGATGACGACATAACGGGGACCGAAGGGCCTGATGCCATTGATTCTGGTGCTGGCTTCGATACGATAGAAGGATTGGGCGGCAGTGACATTCTGGTTGGTGGTTCCGGTGATGATGAGCTGTTCGGTGGCAACGGTCAGGATTTTCTGGATGGCGGCACCGGTGCCGACAGGCTTTACGCGGGCTCGGACTACACTCGGGAGTACGTTTCCGGGTATTACGATGATAACAATCAGTGGGTATCTGCCTACAACGTGGTGACTCCGGAAGCTCATCAGGAGATTCTCAACGGCGGTGGTGGTGCCGATTTGCTCTATGGTGGTTACGGTCGGGATACGCTCATAGGCGGTGGCGGAGCCGATTCCATCTATGGTGAAGAAGATGGAAGTCTTCGAATCGATGACGAATACAACATTCTCGCGGAGGGCTTTGAAGGGCGTCTCTTCGATGATTTTATTGACGCCGGAGCAGGCAATGACACGGTTCGTGCCAATTATGGTGACGATGTCATTGATGGCGGTGCCGGCGACGATTTGCTAGACGGTGATGAAGGCGACGATACCATTATCGGGGGCCTTGGTGATGACGCGCTTTACGGTTCCACGGGCGCCGACTACTTGGATGGCGGAGCCGGCAATGATGAGATTCAGGTGGGTGGCAGTGGCAGCTATAACACGGCAGATGCCGCTGAGGATTCCGCTTTTGGCGGCGCCGGGGATGACGATATTTCCGGATTAGAGGGCAACGACTCAGCCGATGGCGGGTCCGGAAACGATGAAATTTACTATACCCGAACGGATCTGGGTGGTCTGGGAGTTATCACCGCCGGTGAGGGGGAAGACTATATTTCCATCGATTACAGTGGCGATCGGGTGACTGACCGTGTTGTTGTAGATCTGTCCGAGGAGGTGTCGGCGGCCGATGAGGTGTATATCTACACCAATCCCAGAACCAGTTCCTCCATTGAAATTCGCGGGTTTGAGCTGGGAGAGGATGGTCTGGATCTTACCGGCGGTTTTAATCTCTATGGCAATGAGAGGTACAGCAAGTACGAATCCCAGGACTTCAGCTATAGCGGTGATCTTTACGCAAATTATGTGCAACTGGTCAGTAGCCCCGGCACAGCTTGGGATCAGCCATCGGAGCAACGCAATTACGATGACCCTGAAAGCTTCGGGAAAGGCGTGTTTGTGATACAGGGCGACAGTGCTGCCAGCCTGAGTGCGGCGGATGCTGCCTCGGTGATCGACTTGTATGGCAACAACGCGACCTATGAAGCTGAAAGTGCTTTTTACTTCCTGCTCAATGTAGAAGGGAAAGGTACCGGTGTTTATCGTTTTGAGGACGATACCGGAGGCGATAATCGAGTGGTGACCGACGAGATTACTCCGATTGCGTTACTCACCGGTGTTGATACGGCGGATATCACGCTTAATAACGCCGACTTCTTTGTCTGATAAACCTATCGCAATAGCCGGAGAGGGTGCCATTAGTGGTGCCCCCCTCCGGCTATTGGCAATTGGGCTTTCCTGTAACCTTTACGCCACCCGGCACTGTGATAGACTGCGCGCCCTTTGAGTTCAGGTCTGTCAGGCAGGAGCAAAGCCTTATGCCGGGGTGGTTTCAGAATATTCTTCACTACCGCTATTTTATCTTCTCGTCCATTCGCAACGAACTGATCAATCAGTTTGCTCGCAGTCGTTTGGGCGGCCTTTGGATTATTATTCACCCGTTGGTGATGGTGGCGATTTATGCCTTCGTGCTCTCCGCCGTGCTGTCTGCCAAGTTTGACGGCATTGATAATCAGTACGCGTACGCCATCTACCTGACGTCAGGAATCCTGGGGTGGACCCTGTTCAGTGAGGTGTTGACTCGTTGCCTGTCTCTTTTTGTTGGCAATGCGGATTTGCTGAAAAAAATGGTGGTTCCCAAAACGGTTTTACCGGTGATTACGGCAGGATCTGTAGTTATCAATAATGTATTGTTATTCTTGGCGATTTTGGTGATTTTTGGATTTCTCGGGCACGGGCCGTCGAGTGCACTTTTGTGGTTGCCCCTTATCACTGGTGTGCTGTTGTTATTCGCATTGGGCATCGGCTTAATCATCTCTGTTCTCAACGTATTTATCCGGGATTTTGCCCAGGTAGTGCCCATTTTGTTGCAGTTTTTGTTCTGGTTCACGCCGATCGTCTATCCGGTGGTGGTTATTCCGGAGAGCTTGCGCAGCTTTATTGCATTTAATCCTTTGTATCCGGCCATTTCTGCCTACCACGATGTGTTGGCATACCGGCAAACGCCAGACTTGATCGCCCTCGGCATCATGGGGGTGTGCGGATTGATTTTGTGTGGCGCTGGAATTTGGCTCGTGCGCCGTGCAGGTCCGGAAATGGTGGACGTATTATGACACTGCTGGTTGTTGACGAGGTTGAAAAGGGCTTTCGGGAGTACTCCTCAGAGTGGAAGCGTGTGGCCAGTTGGTTTGGCGTTCAATTCACGCCACTGGCTGAGAATTTGGTGCTGCGGGGGATAAGCTTTTCCATCGGTCCGGGAGAAGCCGTGGGGATTGTCGGCCAGAACGGTGCAGGCAAGAGTACTCTGCTAAAGCTCATTACAGGAACCCTGGCACCGTCTCGCGGGAACATTCAGGTAAATGGCCGTATATCCGCCATTCTTGAACTTGGAATGGGCTTCAATCCGGAGTTGACGGGGCGACAAAATGTATATCATGCGGCCTCTATCATGGGTTTTGATAGCGATCATGTGAATGCCGTAATCAAAGATATAGAGGCGTTTGCGGAAATTGGCAGCTACTTTGACGAGCCGGTTCGAGTCTACTCCAGCGGTATGCAGGTTCGCGTTGCCTTTGCCGTTGCGACTGCCTGGCGACCGGAAATTCTGATTGTTGACGAAGCTCTTTCGGTGGGCGACTCTTATTTTCAGCACAAGAGCTTTGGCCGCATCCGCGAATTTCAGGCGCAGGGAACAACCTTGCTGATTGTTTCCCATGATCGCGCGTCGATTCAGGCACTGTGCGATCGAGCCCTGTTATTGGAAAAGGGCCGGGTGATCAAGGACGGCGCACCTGAAGAGGTCATGGACTTCTACAACGCGCTGATTGCCGAGAAGGAAAATTCGACGGTGGACGTGCGGCGCCTGGCCGATGGCAAGGCACAGACGTCGTCGGGAACCGGTGAAGTACGTGTTGAGAGTATTGCGCTGTATAGCCGGACTGGTGAGGCCCGTGAACATGTCAAAGTCGGGGAGGCTCTGACTTTGCAGATTTCGGTAGGGGTTTTTAGTCCGGTTGAGAGTCTGGTTCTTGGCTTTGCGATTCGCGATCGGCTCGGGCAGGTGATATTTGGCAGTAATACATACCATTCCGGGCAAGTCGTCGAGAAGCCGGAGGTTGGCCGCAATTACCAGTTTTCCATCGCTTTTGATGCCAATCTCGGCGTGGGCTCCTATTCGGTGGTGACGGCTCTGCATTCCGGGGATTCACATCTTGGCAATAACTATGAATGGCGCGACCTAGCCTTGGTTTTTGACGTGATTAATGCCAACAAACCGGCGTTTCAGGGATGCAACTGGTTGGATACGAAGATTCATTATGAGTGATTATAGCCGATTTTATCGCGCGTTTGAGGACAAAGAGAGGGGCTCTCGTGAGCTCATTTTACGACGGCTTCGGGTTTATCGGCCTTTGCTGGAATTGGTTGCCCAGTTCGATGGTGAAGCCAATGCTCTGGATGTCGGTTGTGGCCGTGGAGAATGGTTGCAGCTGCTTTCCGAGAGTGGTGTCTCTGGCCACGGTGTCGATATTGATGGCGGTATGCTTGAAGACTGCCTGGAACTCGGGCTGTCTGTGGATCAGGGGGACGGAATTGCATGGCTTCGGCAACAGCCGGATAACTCGCTGAACCTGATCTCGGCATTTCATGTGGTGGAGCACATTAAATTTAACCAGTTGCAGGCCTTGGTGGATGAAGCCCACCGAGTTCTGAAACCCGGTGGTTTTTTGATTATGGAAACACCGAATCCTGAAAACCTCTCGGTCGGTGGGCACACATTTTATCTGGACCCAACCCATGAACGGCCAATTCCCCCGGCTCTTCTGAATTTCCTCCCGCAGCATTTTGGCTTCGACCGCTCAGAGATCTGGCGACTGCAGGAAGCTGACGGGCTGGTGGAGAGTGCGTCACCGGGGTTAAAAGAAGTACTGATGGGGGTGAGTCCGGATTACGCAGTAGTCGCTCAGAAGCATGCAAAACGGTCAGCGCTCAAGCCATTCGATAAGCTTTTTGAGCGGCCTATAGGGATCGATCTGGTGACTCTGTCGAACCGCTATGATCAATCCATGGCGCAGCAGTTTGAATCCATGGCGCAGCAGTTTGAATCCATGGCGCGGCAGTTTGAATCTGCGGACGCTCGCCTGGCCTCTGAGTGTGAGGCTTTGGAAGCTCGTTTAACTGAATCCAGGGTTATGGCTCTCTCAGATTTGGAGAGTCGATTCGAAACGCATCAGGCTCAACTTGAGGCGAGGCTTAAACAGGCCCAGCACGAACTTTTGGTGGCTTATCAGAGCCGTTCCTGGAAGCTGACAGCGCCATTGCGCTGGGCCATGCTGCAGGCCAGATTGCTTAGCCAGTATGGACCCAGGGCGCGTACTAAGGCGTTGCTGCGTAAAGTAGCGGCGCCGACGATCCGAATGGTTGATCGTTCTACTCGCAAATCAACAACGGTGCGCCATACCTTGCTATCGATTGCTCGGAAGTTGGGTATTCATCATCGGCTTGTTCGTTTCTACCAGTTCAGCCGTCTGCAGCAAGCCGTCTCAAGGCAATCGGCCCATGGCTATGAGCTTTCCGAGGCACAGCGCAGAACCCAGGCTGGCTGGTTGCCACCACAAAGAAAGCTTGAGGTTGATGAACTGATGGACCGTATCCGCAAAGAAGTTGAGACACAGGACAAGCGGAGATCAGAGGATGACTGAACACGAACTTGGTGAGATCAGGAAAGAAGGGGCTCTGAGAGTTGCGGTCGTCGCTGCTGAGAGTGGTGCCTCTGGCGGCGCAGAGCGCTTTTACAGCGCCCTGACCGATGCACTGGCAGGTATAGGGCATCAAGTTGAGTTGATTGCCTTACCGGCTCCGGAGCCGAACTTCGAGGCAATCTGTGCCAATTATAAGCAGTTTTCAGAGCTTGATTTATCCGGTTTCGATGTCGTTATTTCAACAAAAGCGCCAACCTATGCGGTTTGTCATCCGAATCACGTGGTGTATCTGGTTCATACGATTCGTGCGTTCGATGATATGTTTGAGTCGCTGTTTGCACCGATAGACAGGGCAATGGCGGAAAGGCGCAGTGAACTTCATCAGATGGACTTTAAGGCGCTTTGCGGTGTGCGAAAGATTTTTTCCATCGGCCACGAGGTAACGGACCGTCTTTATAAGTGGCGCGGCCTGGGATCCGAGGTGTTGCACCCACCTCTGGCCGCCAGTGGTTTTCGCGATGACGGTATCGGGGATTATTTCTTTATGCCGGGCCGGCTCCACCCCTGGAAGCGCGTTGCCCTGGCTATAGAAGCGGTTAAAGCCTCGAAGAAGCCAATGAAGCTCTTGATTTCGGGAACCGGAGAAGAAGAAAAAACGCTTCGAAAGCTGGCAGCGGGAGATAGCCGTATACAGTTTTTGGGGCATATTGACGATAACGAGCTTGTCAGTCTGTACGCCGGCGCCTTGGCTATTCCGTTTGTTTCAGTTCGTGAAGATTACGGCTATGTAACGCTTGAGGCCTTTGCAAGTGGCAAGCCGGTGCTGACGTGTTCGGATTCGGGGGAGCCTACCCGATTTGTCTTGCCGGGTGAAACCGGCCTGGTTTGTGAACCTTCCTCCGAAGCTGTTCGTGAGGGACTGGAATGGCTGTTTGACCACCGTGAAGAGGCTGCTGTTATGGGGCAGGCGGGCCGTGAGATCGTCGACGGTATGTCCTGGCAGGCGGTCGCGACGAGGTTGGTGGAGGCTGCAGTTGATTCGGCCGAGTCTCGCCAGAGTGAGGCTTCCCCTCGCCGGGTGGCTACTTTGGATATGCAGCCGATTGATCCCCCGGTTGGCGGTGGCCGCTTGAGGCTGCTAGGCCTCTATCATGACTTGGGAAAGGATTTTCGGTGTCATTACGTGGGTACATTTGATTGGCCGGGCGAGGCGTTTCGCGATCATTGGTTGAGCGACACTCTGAGAGAAATCTCGGTGCCTCTGAGTGACGAGCATCATGGGGCTGCAGCAAGTCTGGCACTCCGTTGTGGTGGCAAAACGGTGATCGATCTTGCCTTTAGTCAGCAAGGGCATCTGTCACAGGATTATATTCGCCGGGTACGCCAGGAAATTCGTGAGGCGGACGTCGTCGTGTTCTCACACCCCTGGGTATTCCCGCTGGTGGCAGATGCATTGCAACCCCACCAGGTCGTCGTCTATGACTCACAAAACGTGGAGGGCTTTCTCAGAGCCCAGTTGCTGGATGAGTCCAACCCGGCAGAGGCGGAGGTTCTTCGTCAGGCCGTCACCGACGAGTACGACGTAGGTGTTCGTGCCGATCTGGTACTGGCTTGTTCCCATTCGGATCTGGCGCGTTTTAATCGTATTTATGAGTTTGATCCCGGTAAGATGCGCGTGATGCCTAACGGCGTGATGGCTTTCAGTATGGTTCCGCCAACGAACAGAGACCGGGAAGCTATTCGTAAGAAGCTGGCGCTCCCGGTTGATGCTTTTGTAGCAGTCTTCATTGGAAGTCCTTATGGGCCGAATCTGGAAGCTGCGGAGTTTATTGCCACTCGGCTGGCTCGTGCACTCCCCGATGTAACGTTTGTGATTGCTGGAGGCGTGAGCGAAGCTGTTTCTGCGCGTCAGAAAAACCTTGTTTGCACGGGGCGGCTTGACGAGGCAGATAAACTGAATTGGCTTCGAGCGTCCAATATTGCTGTAAATCCGATGTTCTCGGGCTCAGGCACCAATATAAAGATGTTCGATTTCATGGCCCTGGGCTTGCCAACTGTGGTCACCGATATTGGGGCGAGAGGGATCGAGGAAGGCGCATCGGCATGCTTCGTTCGGGTCGGGAATAATAAAGAGGCATTCGTCGAGGCGATCAAAAACCTCCGTGATAATAAGGCCGTCCGCAAGGAGTTTGGGGCGTCAGCCAGGGCGTGTGTGGAAGCGAGCTATTCGTGGGAGAGGATTTCCCGCCATCTGGGAGATGTCTTTCGTAACCGGGCTCATTGGGGTGGGCAGGCGGCGCCCAGGTTCTCAGTTATCGTTCCCAGTTACCGCAGGCATGGCAAGCTCACCGAGCTGATGCAGGCGCTCAGCAGTCAGATTGAGAGAGATTTTGAGGTTATCATTGTTGATCAGAGTGATGAGCGCTGGCCGGATGAGCATCGTCCGTTCGGTATTCCCTCAACCTACATTCATACTGATGTAAAGGGCGCTGTAGGTGCCAGAAACACCGGTGCCGCGATTGCCAATGGCAAAGTGCTGGCGTTTACAGATGATGATTGCCTGCCCCAGCCGGACTGGCTTCTGAATGCTCGCGAGTATTTTGAAAATGACGCCGTGGTAGGCGTTGAGGGCATGGTGGCTTCTGACCACTTTGGTGATCCGGAGTGGCGTCCGGTTACCAATGTGGGCTTCGAAGGCCTCGGATTTATGACCGCCAATATGATGGTGCGGTGCTCGGCGTTCCAGCTTTTGGGCGGGTTTGATCTGGCGTTCGATAAGCCGCACTTTCGGGAGGACACGGAATTTGGCTGGCGTCTCCAGGCTTTTGGCGTTGTGCCCTATGGAGAGAACGTTGTGGTTTTTCATCCTGCGCAGCCTCGTTCTGAGGAGCGCGAATCGGTGGCGGCCCGTGCAGAATTTTTTAGAAAAGATGCACTGCTCTATAAAAAGCATCCCGAGAAGTATCGTGAACTTTTTTTATATGAACGGCACTTTGAGAAGTACCCCGGATTTGCGGAGAATCTTGAAGCCGGGTTTGTGAGCCTCGGGTTGGAAATGCCAAACTGGATGCGTAAAGAGCTACCGTGATAAAGACCGCGTTAAATAGGCGAAATCAGGCGTCCTGACCCGGTTTGGGGCGCTCTGTAAACCGATTCCGGTTATGATAAAGCTCCGCAATTTTAGTATCCGCCTGCGAAGAGCACAGGAGATCTGGCCGTTGAACGTGTTGCAGTTTTACCGTACTTACATGCCCGAATCCCATGGGGGGATTGAGGAGGCTATACGGCAAATATGTATTGGCTCGGGGCAATACGGTATCAAACACCGCATTCTGACCCTGGCCCACGTAGCTGAAACTGAAATCATTGAGCGCCCCGAGGCAACGGTGATCCGTGCCCCTCTGCAGTGGGACCCGGCATCATGTTCAATGGGCATGGAGTTATTTCGTTTGTACCGGGAACATGCCTCTTGGGCGGATGTCATTCATATCCATTACCCTTGGCCGTTCGCTGATCTTGTTCATGTGCTTTCCTTCGTCCGAAAACCGGTTGTGGTTACCTACCATTCCGATATCATTCGCCAGAGTTGGTTAGAGCGCCTTTATAGTCCGTTGCGCAAGCTGTTCTTCCGAAGCGTATCCGCTACGGTTGCGACCTCTCCCAACTATATGAATTCCAGCGATTTTCTCAAAAAATTTGAAGGCGAACTTCGGATAATTCCGCTGGGCTTGTCACCAGACAGCTATCAATCGCCAAGCCTCGAGGCGAAGCAAACGGTGCTGGAACAGTTCGGTGACGAATTTTTCCTGTTTGTTGGCGTGCTCAGGTACTACAAAGGACTGCAGTTTCTGGTTGACGCAGCAAAGCGAACGGGCCTGCAGGTGGTGATTGCCGGGAGAGGTCCGGAGGAGCATCGTCTCCGGAGTCAGGTAAAAGAACTGGGTCTCGTGAATGTCCATTTCGCCGGATTTGTGTCTGATGATGTCAGGGCCGCTCTGTTTGAGCACTGTCGGGCTGTTGTTTTTCCCTCATACGTGCGATCTGAGGCATTTGGCGTAACCTTGCTTGAAGGTTCCCTGTTCGCAAAACCTCTTATCAGTTGCGAAATTGGTACAGGCACAACCTTTGTTAATATCGACGGTGAAACTGGCCTTGTGATACCACCGGGAAACTCTTGGGAGCTTGCTATGGCAATGCGTAGCCTGTCGGTTGATAGCGGGTTAGCCAGTGAAATGGGTAAGGCCAGCCGCAGGCGTCTGGAGTCTGTGTTCTCGGGAGATAAAGTGGGACGAGCTTACCGGGATTTGTACCAGGAGGTTGTGAGCAAGGTTAAGCACCCCTGATGGTTGAAAATAATGATACTTACTTAATAGTTGGGCGGGATTGAGAGAGTCTATGAGCGGGAAGAAAGCAGTTATTACAGGTATTACCGGGCAAGATGGCGCCTACCTTGCCCAGCTTCTGCTGGATAAGGGTTACACGGTTTACGGTGCGTTTCGGCGCAGCAGCTCGGTCAATTTCTGGCGTTTGGAAGAATTGGGCCTCGAGCGCCACCCGAATCTGCATCTGGTAGAGTACGATTTGACGGATCTCTCTTCAAGTATCCGTCTGCTTCAGACGACTGAAGCGGTGGAGGTCTATAATTTGGCCGCTCAAAGCTTCGTAGGGGTTTCATTCGATCAGCCAATCACCACCGGCGCAATAACCGGCATTGGTCCGGTCAACCTGCTTGAGGCTATTCGGATTGTGAATCCGAAGATTCGGTTTTATCAGGCGTCGACCTCGGAAATGTTTGGCAAAGTTCAGGCTATTCCGCAGTGTGAAGACACGCCGTTTTATCCCCGTAGCCCCTACGGTGTTGCGAAGTTATACGCGCATTGGATGACGGTTAATTATCGGGAGTCCTACGGTATTTTCGGTACCAGTGGGATTCTCTTTAACCACGAATCTCCACTCCGGGGTCGAGAGTTTGTGACTCGGAAAATCACGGACACGGTCGCCAAGATTAAACTCGGCCAAGCGGATGTGCTTGAACTGGGTAATATGGATGCCAAGCGTGACTGGGGATACGCAAAGGACTATGTAGAAGGTATGTGGCGTATGCTCCAGGCGGATGAGCCGGATACCTTTGTGTTGGCGACTAACCGCGCCGAGTCCGTTCGTGATTTCGTATCATTGGCCTGCAAAGCCGTTGATATTGGCCTGGAATGGCAGGGTGAAGGCGAAGCGGAGAAGGCTGTGGATACGGCAACGGGAAAGCTAGTTGTTCAAGTGAATCCCCGTTTTTATCGTCCGGCTGAAGTGGACCTCCTGATGGGTGACCCCACCAAGGCTCGCGAAAAGCTGGGCTGGGTAGCTGAAACCACTCTTGAGGAGTTGTGTCGTATGATGGTTGAATCCGATTTGCGTAGAAACAAGCTGGGAATGTCTTTCTGATGACGAAGCGCGTTCTGGTAACCGGTAGCCAGGGGTTCACCGGTCGTTATATGGTTGAAGAGCTGGTGGGTTCCGGTTATGAAGTCATTGGCCTGGGCAGTAACGCGGGTTCAGAGGCTGGTTATATTCAGGTTGATCTGACCGATACCGAAGCCGTCAACAGGGCGGTGCTGAAGGTGCAGCCGGATATAGTGATTCATCTTGCTGCGTTGGCCTTTGTAGGTCATGGGGATGCCAATGCGTTTTACCTGGTCAATCTCATTGGCACCCGCAACCTGCTTGAAGCTCTTGGCGGTGCGCCTAAACAGCCAGAGATTGTGTTGTTGGCCAGTAGTGCCAATGTCTACGGCAACCAGTCCGGTGGTGTTATCGACGAAACAACACCGCCGGCGCCAGTCAATGATTACGCCGTCAGTAAGATCGCCATGGAGTTTATGGCGCGTACCTGGATGCCCAGGTTGCCGATCGTGTTGACGCGCCCTTTTAACTACACGGGTGTCGGTCAGGCCGGTAACTTTTTGTTGCCCAAAATTGTCTCTCATTTTTTTAACAGCGCAGAGGTGATTGAACTGGGTAATCTGGATGTATGGCGTGACTTCAGCGATGTGCGCGCGGTGGTGTCTGCTTACAAGGCGCTGGTTGAGCAAAAACCGATAGGCGAGACGTTCAATGTGGCTTCTGGCAAAACCCATTCGCTTCGGGAGGTCGTGGAACTGTGTAAGGGCATTACCGGGCAGCGTATGGATGTTCGAGTGAATCCGGCGTTTGTCCGCGCCAATGAAGTAAAAACTTTGTGCGGTGATGTCTCGAAACTGCGACAGTGTATTGGCCAGTGGCTAACACCGGATCTTGAAAGTACTTTGCGTTGGATGTTGGCAGACAGCGAGTGAAAGTTATTCTTTCTGTCGAAGCTGTACGTTTTCCGTTAACGGGAATCGGTCGTTACAGCTACGAGCTGGCTCGGGGGTTGATGGCAAGCGATGACGTCGAGGATCTGAAGCTGCTTTCGGGGCTTCGCTTCCTGCCGACCCTGCCAGTGGCGCAATCGCATTCCAGTGCCCAGCACGGTCTGAAACGCCTGGTTCAGGGCAGTGGTTTCTTAACGGGCATTTATCAGCGCGGTATGCCTTTGCTGAGAGCGCTCACATTAAGAGCAATGGGCGATCATATCTATCACAGCCCCAACTTTTTTCTTCCTCCCTTCCCGGGGGCCAAAATTGCTACCTTCCATGACTTGTCTGCGTTCAAGTGGTCTGAGTGTTATGACCCTGTGAAAGTGCGCTTTTTGAAGAAGGAACTGCTTAAAACCCTCAAGAATTCAGATGCGCTGATCACAGATTCAGAATATACACGCCGTGAATTGGCGGATTTTTCGGGCTGGCCGCTGGAAAAAATACACGCCGTGCCTTTGGCGAGTTCTCCTGAGTTTTTTCCTCGTACGAGTATAGAAGTGAAGGCTGTGCTTGAAAAATACAGGCTTAGATATCACGGCTACACCTTATATGTGGGCACCATTGAACCTCGCAAAAATCTAGTGCGGCTGCTTGATGCTTATGGAAGGCTTCCGCTTGCGATGCGTCAACGTTGGCCGCTTGTGTTCAGTGGCTACCGTGGCTGGCGCAGTGAGGACGTTCATCGGCGTATCGACCAGGCAGAAAAGCAGGGATGGGCGCATTATCTTGGCTTTCTTCCGGCTGATGAATTGCCGGAATTGTACGCCGGGGCAAGGCTGTTCGTGTTTCCCTCTTTGTACGAAGGCTTCGGGTTGCCAGTGCTCGAAGCGATGAGTTCCGGGGTGCCAGTGGTTTGCTCTAACAGCTCTTCTTTGCCGGAGGTAGTAGGTGCAGCCGCCCTGATGTCCGATCCGAATGATGTTGTGGGCCTCTCGGAAAACCTGGAGATCGGGTTGCAGGATGACCTTTGGCGCAAACGGGCCATCCTGGCTGGTCTGGCTCGAGCCAACGGTTTTTCCTGGCATCAGTGTGTAAATAGCACGATCAAGGTTTATCGTAGTTTTCAGTGATAGGCGAAACTGTTCGGTTTCGATAATGTGTCCAAGGCAAGGTTGTGGTTTACCGGCCTGAGCGGTTCTGGCAAGTCCACTATTGCCAATGCCCTGGATTTAAGGTTGTTTGAGCGCGGCTACCACACCTTCCTGCTGGATGGGGACAACGTGCGCCATGGCCTGAACAAGGATCTTGGGTTTTCCGATAATGACCGCATTGAGAATATCCGGCGCATTGGCGAAGTCAGCAAGCTGTTCACTGATGCCGGCCTGATTGTGCTGAGTGCCTTCATCTCGCCGTTTACCAGAGACAGGCGGTTGGTGCGTAACCTGTTCCCGGCAGGCGAATTTGCTGACGCTGTTTACGGTTCTTTCTGCGCTGGTCATTACCCGGGTATCCGCCGATCTGGTGTTGATGGCGGCCCTGGCGTTCTTGCTGATTACTGGCATTCTTGGCCCTGCTGAGGCGCTGGCGGGCTTTGCGAATCCGGGTGTATTACGGCAAGCGGGGCGCGCCGGAGTGTGGATTTGCCGGTGCTGGTGGTCATCGCTGCGTCTTTTGCCCTGGGTAATGCGATGACGGTGACCGGCGGTGCCGAGTGGGTCGCTGGTGGCTTGCTTGGGTTGTTTGGCCCCTTAACGCCCTGGCCGTTGCCACGCTCAAGTATTGACAAGAAAAGGATATTTATTAATGAACTGAAAGAGTCGCGCACTATGATGACGGCAGCGACTACGACCAGGTGTAGCTATAAAGGAGTGATTGAGGCTCGAATACTCGCGGTCGCTGGTGCTTAGATTGTAAATTACGACATCATGTCTAGGGGCGTTAAAATAAAAGGAAATAGGGCTTTGGCTTTTGCTCATTGTCGGCCTTATTGGCGCTTAGATCTTTGGTGCCGTGTTTCTCGGAGCTTTTATAGTTCTCAATGATATTCGTGTCAGAGTCAAAGCTATTGAAGAAAAGCAAAAGCCTAGTACTTAACAAAGTCAGGCAGTGGGAGCGCCAAGCCGCCACTTCGTTCTGATTGAGTCCAGACTCACCCAAAAGAAGCCCGGTCTCGGTCTGCGTTCCTTACGGAAGCGGCTCTGGAGCGAATGAAGGCAATCCGTTAGGGCCAGCTCATGTTCATGCCCGGGACGGTGGGGCCGATGACGGTATGGTTCGCAGGTTGCGATTCCTGAACACATAATCGACAAAAAGCCGATTATGTGTGTAAAATCTACCGATGAATCTGATCAAACGCCTTTCGAAGTTCGGTAATGTTCCGTTTAGCCGGGGGGCAATGCTGTCCATGCTGGG
>Ga0307940_1001337_pt1 | contig 14142 bp, 9 predicted proteins | sample OrgLakmetagen124_FD_201835 | JGI IMG/M metagenome (GOLD analysis project Ga0307940, IMG submission 201835) | Saline water microbial communities from Organic Lake, Antarctica - #124 | ecosystem: Environmental > Aquatic > Non-marine Saline and Alkaline > Saline | place: Antarctica: Organic Lake... | reverse complement strand
ATACTGTACGCACAAAAAATGGACGCATGATCGAACGCGTCCGGACGGGATGCAAATGAATCAATCAGAGTGAAATAATTAACACACGGTGTTTCGTCGTTTCATTTTTAAATGGACGGACTGTATCGACGGAGTGAGTCCTCCGACAAGTGTCCGATGTATGTGATTTATTACTCACTCTCTATTACCCACGAGGAACAAGCAGACCCCCCTCTTGCCGTGACGGCGTGGCCGGATTGTCGGTCAGAAGGAGGGGTTACACGGAATCGTTTTTTCGTGAGCCTCTCAGACACCGAGATCGCCGTGAGCGTATGAAGCGATGGCTCCGTGCAAACCATGCGACAGGGTCCTTCTGACAGGGCCATGAATACGATGAGCTGATCTTGTGCGTGGCGATCGACACACGCTCCCGCCTCGAAATCTTCCGCCAAATCGTCTACCATTCCGTCCACCACACTCCTTATGATCGCCACCCTCCTGGAGAAATCGTTCATATCACGTTTCGATATGACGATGAGACTCGAGGCTCCCAACACACATCCCGTGTCCGTCTCCACCGCCAAGAAGACCCCCCCAGACCCCGAAGTGGGCTGTTTCTTGCCGCTCTTACGAGAACAGGTGGACGAGCCTCCATCCATTTCTTCTTCCTCTTGTACTTCCACTTCTACGTCGTTTAAAATTGAAACCAATCGCTCGTTCGCCTTTGCGAGCAAAGCCCCGGATACTTCACGTTTTACGTCGGTATCATAGTTTCCGAACACCGTCGCACGTAGGCGGATAACCTTTCCTTGGGTGTCCAGGCGTATCGGACCGATTCTTGGAGATTCGTCGATTATCGACGACGCCGGCTTGATTCGCACACAGACTTCACCACCTCCGTCTGGGCAATATCCTCGACGAACCAAGCGCGCGTCGTCGATGCGCGATCCGGCGTCCCCGGCAAAACGACGTAAGAGTGAGAACAAGACATTGGTTATCCACGTCCAGGGTGGCGAAAATGAAACGTCCGTGCCTCCCCGGATAATCACTTCGGTCGCAGAAAGAGAAGAGGCGAGCAGAAGCACGGGGAGCGCGGCTTGCAGCACCAAGGAGCAGCTCCCCGCAGTTCCTACGTCGATGTCGAAAACGGGACAACTACTTCTATTTCGGGAGGGATAGAACGAGAGCTCTGTGCTCCGAATAAAACATCCTTCGACGTGCGCGCTGTCAAAAAGGTCCGCCACCAGACGCACCGCGGCCACGTGTTGAGGACAGAGCCCGGGCTTCGGGCGTTTTCCGCGGATGTCGTGGACACGGACGGGTTTATTCAAGACGGTCGCCAACGCCAGCGCGACACGGAGCACTTGCCCCCCGCCTTCGAGAGCCGCTCCGTCGATGTCGATGGGGCGCATGATGATGTATTGCTGTTGTTCGAATACGGACACCTCTCCTCCTCTTTATCTTCGAGTGATCTGTCTCACGTCATCGTATCTGAACGAACGTACGAATGCATGATCAGTTAATTATATCAACGACGTCATTCAGAATGACTCGTCTCAACACAGAACTCGGGTGAATTGTTCGCCGAAATTTATAAACAGTCGGACATAATTTTTGTGTCCGTACTCTGTAATGACAGATCGCGGCGTGATGTCAAACATAGTCGAGGTGAAGCCATCGGCTTGGGTCCTCCCGGATCGCGTGGGGTTCGCGGATTGGTTACACAAGACTTTTACTTACGAGGATGACGCGAAGATCGATGAAGGCGGAGAGGGGACGGGACGGACGAAACTATTTCCGCAGCAGCGTTTCGTGCGCGACTTCATCCAGTCAGACAGTCCGTACGCGGGCCTGGTGTTATATCACGGCGTGGGCGTCGGAAAGTCGTGCGCCGCGGTGGCGGCCATAAAAGCCTTAGAGTCCAACTACAAGATCGTGGTCATGCTGCCCGCCTCGCTCGCGTCGAACTTCTACACGGAGGTGCGCAAGTGCGGCGGGCACGCGTACGCGGAGGACCAGCGCTGGTCCTTCTCTTCCTCTTCTTCTTCCGGCGGGCAGTGGCGCCAGAGCGAGACGGGGACGGAGTTCGCTGAGCTGGACCCGGAGGACCGGGAGGCCATCCGGGTCCAGTTGAACCACGCCATCCGCTCCCGCATGAGGTTCATCAGCTACAACGGCATCAGTGCGAAGAAGATTTCTGAAATCGTGAACTCCTCCACCAACATGTTCGACGACGCTGCCGTGATCATCGACGAAGTGCACGATTTCATATCCCAAGTGACGAAGCAAAAAAACGTGTCGATGCTGTACGCGCACATGATGGCGGCGGACCCTCGCAAGGTCGTCCTCCTCACTGGGACGCCCTTCATGAACAGCGTGCAGGAGTTGCCGTACCTCGTGAACCTGGCGCACGGCTTCGTGCGCTTTCTCGAGCTGCGCGTAAAGCCGTCTGACGCCAAATCGTCATCGAAGTTCAGGGACCACGATTCGGCGTCCGTGATGCGTCTCCTGGAGGAGCGCATCACAGACGTCCTGGGGCGAAACCACTTCGTGAATAGGTTCAGGGTGAAACATGTGAACGACGAAAAAAAGGGGGTCATGTTCACGGTCGTTGTACAAGTTGTACCGAATGGGTTCGTAACAGCGGAGGCAGATGTGAATGATAATGTGGCGAATGCGAAGGATGCTGCTGCGGGGGGGAGAGGCAAGATGTTCGTGAGACCGTACCTAGGAGGGGCGTCGCCCTTCCGCGCACACGGAAGCGGCGCGTGGCTCGATCTCGTTCGAAAACATGTCGTAAAGGATCTCGAACAAGAGGGAAGTGTCGTGGAGTGTGTCGCGAAGAACAAACTCATTCTTCCGGTCGGAGACGCGTTCCTGTCCCAGTTCACGACCCACCACGGATACATGCTCAAGAACGAGAACGCGCTGGCCATGCGCCTCGCGGGAACGGTGTCTTATTTCGGCGTCTATGATCCGGAGTTGTATCCGCGCCTAAACGATCAAAATATCGTGAAATGTATGATGAGCGCCCGTCAGTTCGACGAGTATAAGGAGTTGCGTGTCGAAGAGAGGCGCCTGGAGGAAGTCAACGCCAAGTTCGCGCGGTCGAGGGGGGAGGCTACGGGAGCCGGGAGAGACGACGAAGTTTCTGTCGGAAAGTACCGCCCCTTGACCAGGGCCGTCGGGAACTTTGTGTTTCCGCACGACGTCTCGCGACCGCAAAAAAAAGAGATCGCCGCACTCGCCGCCGCCGATGAAACGGTGGAAAAGGCTTATGAAGATGCTCTTCGTCGATCCATCGAAACGTTACGCGTCAACAAGCCCGAGGTCTTGCGCATGGACGGAAAGTTGGCGGAGCACTCCCCCAAGATGTTCTCGATGCTGCGCCACTTCGAGGAGCACGAAAAGAAGGCTCTCGTCTACTCAGCGTTCCGTAAGATGGAGGGCATCGGTCTATTGTCCGCCTGCCTGGACGCCAACGGCTACTCGATGCTACACGTGAAGCGTGTGCCCAAAGGGCAGCAACAGCGGCAAAACGATAAGGTACGTAGCAACGGGGCAGTGCGCGACGCCAAGAAGACACATACCCACGAATATAGAGTGATCGAGATGACGCACGCACCCAGCGGTGGGAACAGCAACGGAAAGACCGTCGAAAGAAAGAGGTACATGACGTATGACAATTCGGACCCGGTCGCCGCACAGATCGTCCTAGACATCTATAATTACAACATCGAAAAGGTTCCACCCGCGGCGAGAGCTGACATCGCTCGAATAGCCGGTCCCGATGTTCATACCAACGACCGCGGCGAAGTCGTGCAGCTGCTCCTGGTCACCAAGTCCGGCGCGCAGGGCCTGAACCTGAAAAACGTGCGGGAGGTGCACGCCCTGGAGCCGTTCTGGAACTCCAATATCGTGGACCAGGTCACCGGACGAGCCGTGCGCGCCGGCTCCCACCTGTCGCTCCCACCCGAAGAGCGTACAGTGGACGTCTTCCTGTACATGTCGATTTTGAACGAGCGTCAGGCGGAGGAGATTACGATCAAGCGCCGCGACGGGGGGATCAGCTCGGATCAGCACGTGTACAACATAACGAAAAAGAAGGACGCGCTCGTGCACCAGATGCAGCGCGTGCTGCAGCGAGGCGCAGTGGACTGCAGGCTGCACCGTGACAAGCACGCCCGGGTGGACCCGGGGCACGGCTGCCTCCCGGACTTCGCCAATCGCAAGCCGTCCGACTTTACCTACGACATGCCCTATGACGATCAAGTATTTGACGAAGATGAGGACACAGTAGATCGAGCCCGCGCCGTCAACCTGGTCGCCGCCAAGGCGGACGGCGTCCTCGTGTACATAGACAGGGACAGCGGTAAGTTTTACGACTACGACAGGCTCAAAACAAACGGAGAAATCATGGAAATCACTCCGCCGACATCTACAGGAGGAGGTCAGAGAACAGCGAGGGGGCGCCTTGTCAAGAAATAAAAAAAGCCCTTTTGACTGAGGTTCTCTAACCTCTCCATCGTTGTCCCATTTTTGATGAGCGCGAGTGTATAACATACAGGGATCGTGGTGAAGTAAAATGAACTTTCGAAACGCAATATCGACGTGCACATGAATTAAATTCTATTAGATCATGCCGCTGACTAAGACGACTGCCGGAAGAAAGGCAGGAGGGCCGTGGCGCCCAGGAGGAGGAAGAGGTTCGAACAACCCTCTCGTAGAGTGGCTCAAAGCCAGAGGGTACTGGGTGATGCCATCGTATCAACAGCAGCCGGAAACAGGAAGTGTCGCTCCTCCTCCGCTTCCCCTGACGCACGTGTTCTTGGACGGCGGTAAAGCCAGTGTCCCCGACGCCTCCCGGAGCGCCTTTCACGCAAAGTACTGCGAGGCACTCTTATCCGGATACGACCAATGTGTCGTAGAGAGAGTCGTGAAAGACAGATTCCAGATGTTCATGGATGTCGACGTGAAGCTCAAGGAAGATGGCGAAAGAGGGTCGCGGATCAACGCTATAATAGACGTAATCGCGCGGGTCATGGCGCGTCACCTACCGCGGTCTACGGCCTGGATCGCTCTGCGGAGCCAGGAGAACGACGAGAATAGCAAGGCAAAAGAGGGTGCACATATCGTTTGGCAAGGCGAAGGCGCACGCGTCACCAAAGCCGACGCCGTCCGACTGAGAGAGGCGTGCGTCCGGGAATGTCGGCAATGCCAGGAACGTGCTTTGTCAGAAGAAGTCATCGATTGGTCGGACGTAATAGACGCGGCTGTGTACAGAAACAACGGCCTGCGTATGATCCTGTCAGAAAAAGGAAACGAAAAAGATGCGAGGGGTATCAGAATACGATCGAAATATGAACCCGCGTTCGTTTTGCACCCGAACACACAGCAGCTCGTGGCCGTCCCGCGAGAGGAGTACGTGTGCGATCTGGTGACATGGGTGGAGCGATTCAGCGTCTACGTTCCCTCTCCTCCTCCTTGCGTCATCGTTCACAAAAAGAAGAAAAAGAGGACGCGGGAAGACGGACAAGAGGAAGTCGAAGAGGAAGAGGAAGAAGAAGAAGAAGAAGACGTCGTCACAGTATACGACAATATTCATAATGCGGCAGACGTGTCAGGACACATGGCGCAAGAAGCGGACGAGTTACGCGCACACCTTCCACCTCCCTACGCGTCCGCCCGTTTCACGTCCATCCGAGAGTCCGGCGGATCGACGTCTCCCGGGTTCGCGGTGTTCACGGACTGCCGCCACTGCCTCAACTACGGCAAGGCGCACCGGAGCAACCACACTTACCTCAGCATCGACAGCCAGGGCGTGTTCCAGTGCTGCTTCTGCACCTGCGACACCGTCGAGGGCCGAAAGTACGGCAGGTGCTCGGACGTGAAGGTCCGCCTGTGCGCCAGACCGCCTCCTCTGTTCGCGCGTGCCGTCCAAGCTCTGGCGCAGACCAAAGAAGCGGACCGGAACAAGGAGACGCACGCGAAGACGCAGCACGTGGACACGGGCGCCTCCCTGATAGCGGGCCTGTTGGACAGGGTGGAACAGCGTTTTTCCGGCGTGGCCGCCGCGCCTGATCGATCCAACGATAATCATAAAAATAAGAAGAAGAAGAAAAAGATACTCTAATGATCATCTTACTCGATTTCAATACGGAGTTGGACACCATGGAACTCCTCCTTTCTACGTCTATTGTTAAATCGTCCTAAATTTGAAAAGACGGCCCAGAGTCCCAATGTTTAACGACAACACCTCACCGTTCAAATCGTGTACGCGTACGATCACGATCTTATCCGTGCAGTCCTTGTCTTTTGGCAGTTGACAATACGTGAAAATATCAACCGAATTTGCGTCTACTCTCGAAACTCCAGGAATCGTCATCTCAAAAGGCTTCGATCTGTTGCCCTCGAACGACAAATATAATCGACCACCGTGAGCGGCATCGCCCTCGTCGACATCAACTTCGACAACACAAATGTTCTTCCACGAGTCCGTGATCAACGTGAAAACGCGGCGTTTGGCGTGCTTGTTCAACTTCCAGAAAGGGTCCGTGTAATCGATTTCGTCGTCCTCCTGAATCAGGTTTCCGGACGCCACGTCCAGTTCGTGCATGTTGGGCGGACGATTGAAGAAAGCATATTTCCATCCACCAGCAGTACAGAAGACGTGAACGGGAATATTCATCTTTTTGAGAGCTTCGTCGACTTTTGCTAACACGTCGGGTGTCACGTACTTGTTGTGAATCATTTGAAAAAGCGGCAGAGGAGAGGAGCCATATTCACGAACGCGTACTTGCCACATGTTCGCAAAATGTGCGGTCCATGCGTCGACAGGTGACAGGGATGACGACATTTTTCGTATGTAATCTCACAGGCTAATTTTATTTGGTTTGGTCCGTCGCGTGCTTGCGCGGAAATGATTGCCGACCAACCCCCTCTCAGCCATATATATAAGTGGCTGGTTTCGTAAATATCAGCGCAGTCGCCTCGTTCTTTGAACGCTCGTCGACGCCTCGGCATCTTCTGCGACAGATGACGGAAAGGCTCGACGGCGATGCAGAGGAGGGGCGGGCACGTCTCCTTTTTTCGCGGACGACGATGTTATCCCTCCGACGCCCGTCTGTATAATCTCGTCCACCAGCCCCATCTTCAGACACTCCTCTGCGGTAATGTACCTCGACCTGTCAAATATGTCCCTCAAAAAAGCCTCGGTGGGTCTGGCGCGCTGCTTGAGCACGTGCGTGATCATGTGGCGGTCCACCGAGGTGTTGTGCACCACGTCCTGGACGCGTCCATACGCTTCTACGTATGCCAGGTTCGAAACGATTTGTGCGTTATCGTACATGAAACGGCGATGACAATACTGGATCGGAAGAACTTCGTACCATGTAAGATCGTTGTCGATTACGCCGAATACGGGCACCTCGAAGCTCTGTATCCGAGGTATACATGCGAACATGATGTACGGATCGTCACATGACATCATTCCCGGAGCTGTGTATACTACGGGTTTTGTCGATTGTTTTTCGGCTAAGAGATCGTCCAGTTCTGAGGGCAGTTGCGTGGTGCACGTGCTGTACAGCACGTTCCAGTTGGTCTTGAAGAATGGTGCGGCGCCCCCCATCCGACGTTGCATTCCGAGCAGGACCTTGCGAGCCACCTCGGACCTGTCCGGTTGTATCACACGATCGAGTATACCTTTTTTTTTACACAGGGGCGCCTCGAGCCATATGTCGCGGCGCATGATGTCATCGAGTTCAGACGCGTTGAAGCGGGTCCGTGTCAGGTACATCCTCTTCATCTGCTGTGTTCGCGTCTCCATCATGGCGTGGCTCGCCAGCATCTCCTCGCGCTTGCCCATCATGGCCCCCGAGTAGTCATGCAGCATGGATTTGGAGTGGTGAGTTCCCACGCGATAAGGAGAACCCACTGTGAGAAAAGTGGCGGCGGACGCAGATTCCGAGTCTATTAGCGTACATATCGGAACATGGACCTGATTGAACAACGAGTACAACCAGTTGCCCGCCCATACCAGGCCTCCCGGGCTGTGGACGTGGATCACGATGGGTTTTGCGGTCACTCGAACTTCACGGCGTTCACCGTGAGGATTTGTCTGCGTACCTCTCGCCGCCTCCAGTATCTGCTGCCGCAGGTTGGTCACGGAGTCTTCGTCGACGTAAGAATAAAAGTAAATGTGTGTGACGTCCGGGCCAAAAAAGGCGTGGTCTGGTAATCGGTCCCAAAAACGCCTGTGTTCGGACGCAATTTCGGACACGTAATCGTTACTGAACGTTTCGACAGAAGAGGCAGAGGTGGAGGAGGCCTCGGGTGTATTATTATTTCCCTCCTTTGTTCGTCTCTTTGGACGATGTCTCGCCGCGATCACGGCTGAAGTTTTTTTTTTGGATGGGCGAAGCGGCATGACGTGATCTGACCGTCGTGTCGTCTTTTATCATACAGTAAAGAACGAAAATATAGCTGAAATACCATCGACAGTCTTTCCTGATACAGGCCGTCCGTTCGAGAAATGAAACGACGACTTTGGCATGTGGTTTCAAAAATATATACCGAGTTTAACAATCATATCGGTACTTCTATATTTTTGTTCATGTTATGACAGACGAGGTTCCAGGGACTGTAATAAAAGCAGCACTGCCGATCCCGGTCGTCAAGGGTTGCCACGTTAGATTCCGTCAATCTGAGAGAAGAGAGAGACGCGTCATAATCATCGTGATCTAAACGCACTTTTTCCGTGTCCCGTATTTTGACCACGAAAGAAGTGCGCCACTTTCGGTAAGCAATGTTATACGTTTCATTGGTAAATGAGGATAAGTCGCTTTGTCGTTCATGTTCTTGACGTTCCTTGTAAGCCCAATGCGCCGCGGGTCCGTACTCAGCGATGTAGTGCATCTTGGGCGTCCGCACCTGTATCTCTACGGGACTGTTGTTTCGCATGTACACAGTGTCGTGCAGACTACGATAACCGTTTTCCTTTTTCTCGCCTTTGATATAGTCCTTAAAACGGGACGGCACGCACGGAAATGACTCCTGAACGGCACGCATGGCGCGGTAACAATCGTGTCTCGTATCCACGATGACTCGCACCGCGCTCACGTCCAATACTTCCTCGACCGCCGCCGCGGCGGTCACCGGACACACGTGCTCACCAGACTTTTTCCATATGCCGTACAAGTTCTTGGATCGTCCAGTCAAGTCGTGAATAGGTACGTCGTATTCAAGTAAGACGTCCTGTACACGGCGTACCGTTCCCAGAACCGCCTCCCTGTCGCGGCGCTCTTCCGCCTCTTTTTTCACGGCCAGATAAACAAGAGGGTGAAGGTGTTGGAAAGCGAGGTCCTCGAGACGTGATTTCAGACACCACACACCCAGACGGTCGGCTACAGGGACGTGCGTGCGCAACGTCTCACGCGCGTAATCCGTTATGATTTTTTCGTCGCCATCGCCATCGCTTATACTGCTACAACTTCTCCGCCGTAATGTGACCTCCATGCGGGACGCTCGTCGCGCAAGAGACTCCAACTCTTCGTATATTTCGCGGTCGACTTCGTGAATATTATTAGAAATCGTCGAGCGTGTGACACCCAGTTTAGACAACAGCGCCTCCGTCCTCTGCTGCACTTCTTCTTCTTCTTTTTCTTCGTATCCCTCCTCTTTGTTTGGACTGGCAAATCCCGTCACGATACGATGAGAAGACTCTTGTGACGGAGTGCGCAAACATACTGACGATTTTGGTTTCACGCCCTTGATTCCGCGGTCTTCTTCTTCTTTACTACTGCGTCGCAATATAGACGATTCTCCCACCGGAGATAGAGAAAGCGAAAGAGAAGACGAACACGAAGAATGATTTTTATACAGCCACGAGTGGTTTGGAGATGACGAGATGGTCACGGGGTTGTCGTGCTTGTCCGGAGGAGTCTTTGCGGCGGAGAACGCCCTGGACAGCATTCACACTCGGTCAGTGGTAAGTGGTTATTAATTTTGTTACCAGTTTAGGCACACTAAAACGTTCGATGTCGTCGATATTCACATCAGGATACAAATGTCAATTTTTTTGGTGAATGTCGCGCATCAGCGTGGTAGTCGCTCGCTCGCTCGCTCGAGCAAGCAAGCAGTGCGTGCGTAAGAAGAAACGGAAAATGAAAGTGAACCACATGCGTGTTCATGATGAATGCTGATCATCGTCCACCAGACACGCGCGGACTTGCTCCTCCAGTGCGGACCACACGCTCCGGCAGGCGGGGTCCTGGATGGCGCGGATGTGGATGTCCAGGTCGGCGCGGAAATTTTTTTGGCATTGGATCACGATGTCGAGAGACGACGTCCGGCAGACGTGCACCAGTTTCGCGGTGGGTAGCCGCTCGATCACGGGATCCCATTCTTTTTCGATCAGGGTTTCCAACACGGACAGGGCGGTGTTTCGATATCTGAACGCCAGAAGGGTCGTTCGTATTATTCCGTACCTCGCCAGACGCGCATTCTCGTTCTTCAGTCTCTGTTTCTCACGGGATGGCATTCCTTCGTGAGGAATCCAAGGAGACGATACGGTACGGTACACCGGAAACACCCTGTCGCGAATGACCCATAATTTTTTGGGGAGAGACATCTCGTCCACGCGGTGCGACGAATGGTGCGGATCCAAACCTCTTCTTCCTCTTCCGCCACCATTCGTATTATTCCTCGCGAATACTAGCATCGTCATGCGTGTACCTGTACCCGCCTTTGACGGCGTCGATAGAGGCAACCGGGGATGATCGCCGCTCAACATCTCGCCTTCCACGCGAAGACCAGTTTTATTTTTATGCAAGCGTGTGTAACAGAAAGGGAGGACCACCGGAAAAACTTCAAATGTATGATTATGACCGACGATTGACCATCTGTGTCGAACAAGAAGACCGGAGTCCATGACGAAGAGTAAGAAGACGAATAAGAAGACGGATACAAAAGAAGGCAGGAGGAGGGCAAATGCCATAAAAATGAACAGTGGTGATAATGTACGCACGACTACCGATGCGGAAGTTCCGGTGACGGGTCTGGCTGGCGTGTGTTCTCCGGCGAATACACACTCGAAGGAGACTGTGGAGGGCACGTGTCTGACGCCCCGTGACGTGCGTGACATCGCGAAATGGTACAACAATACGGAAAACGGCAGAGCGGCCCCGGTGGAGATCACGCCTTCCTCTTCGACCGCATCCCTGCTCGACGCCTTACACGCCCGCTTGGGGACGCGACGGGGGGAGGAATTCCTGTGGACCTGCGTCGCGCCTCCCGCATCTCCGGCCGGCCAGCGTCTGGCGACGGCCTTTCGCCCGCTGATGCCCAAATCGTGGATCGCGAACGATAGATCGTGGTTGAGTAATTTCGACATCCAGGCGGTCATGGTTCAATACGAAGAAGCCGTCCCTGATTTTTGGATGGTCGGTGTATTTCCAATAGATTTTGCCCTCGTTCTGGAGGACGGGCAGTGCGTGTCGATGGAGATGTGCGGCTTGAGCGTGGCCAAGATGCGCGCGGCCGGAAAGACGCAGGCCGGGATCATCCTGAACCTGGACACGCACGATCAATCCGGGTCGCACTGGGTGGCCGTTTACGTCAACATCGACCCTGCACACAAGAACTACGGCCTGTTTTATTACGACTCCGTATCCGCCCTACCTCCTCCTGAAATCAACGACTTTGCAGAATCCCTGCGTTCACAGGTCGTCGCAACGTCTCATGAAAAAAAGGCGTCGCTCCGGAAAAAACCCTTTAATTACGAGTACAACGTGCATCGTAGGCAGTTCAAAAATACCGAGTGCGGCGTGTTTGCAATGTTTTTCCTGGTGTGCTGCATGTCTCGCAAGTTGGACTTTGATTACATATGTCGCTGCATGGGAAACGATGAAAATTTGCACACTCTACGCGCAGTGTTCTTCAGGAAACCCCGGACGTGATTTCATGTCCGTGCCATCGCAACCCCAAGAGACAGATTCTGATGGTTAACGTGGGCGAGTTCCGTACGACCTCGTGCTGCTGCGCGTGCGGGAGCATGACAACGAAAGCTAGATTGAGAAGTTACTCGAGAGGAGGATGAGAAGATTGAGAAAGCCGACGGTTGCGACTGTGCACAACGTGCGAAGAAACAGGAGGCAAGCGTCGAGACAGAGACGTACAAGGAGCGAGGAACATGCTATGGATATTGCAACAAGAGTACTAATGTGGACGAGGTAATCGACCGTGGTACATGACGAGGAAGGGGTGTTGTGGAGACGTTGCAAATACACCTATCCGTACAACTACGTCGAAGGCTGAACGCCGAGCCGGTGCTGCAGCACCGGCGATAGAGAATACGCTTGAATGAAAAGGGTGAGACGCACTAGAAAAAGTGGTTTCATTTCTTTTTTAGGGTTGGCCGATTCCGTATGTATACGGTTTGAAACCGTATATTTTCATATGATCAGGGTATAAGGCTAAAGCGCAATCGGCGGATTGTTAAATATACGGAATCTGCCAACCCTTTTTTTTCTTGACTCAAGAATGAATTCAGCCGTGATTTATTCCGTCGCAATCCAGCGTACGCAGCGACAAAGGAAAGAACGGAAGGCTCGTCAGACTTTCACACCGTTTACAAACCGGCGTACACAGCGACGAAGGAGGCTCGTCAGACTTGTACACCCTTCGCAATTCAGCGTATGCAGTGACGAAGGAAGGGACGGGAGGCTCGTCAGACTTTTACACCGTCCACAGTTCAGCGTATGCAGCGACGAAGGAAGGTCGGGGAGGCTCGTCAGGTTTTCACAACGTCCACAATCCAGCGTATGCAGCGACGAAGGAAGGGCCGGGAGGCTCGTCAAATTTTGACACCATTCGCAATCCAGCGTATGCAGCGACGAAGGAAGGGCCGGGAGGATCGTCAGTCTTTCACACTCTTCGCAATTCAGCGTACGCAGCGACGAAGGAAGGGGCGGGAGGCTCGTCAGACCTATGCACATTTCGCAATACAGCGTATACAGCGAAAAAGGAAGGGGCGGGAGACTCGTCAGACTTTTACACCGTCCACAATCCAGCGTATGCAGCGACGAAGGAAGGGCCGGGAGGCTCGTCAGTCTTTCACACCATTTGCAATTCAGCGTATGCAGGGACGAAGGAAGGGGCGGGAGGCTCGTCAGTCTTTCACACCATTGGCAATACAGAGTATACAGCGAAGAAGGAAGGGGCGGGAGACTCGTCAGACTTTGACACCGTCCACAATCCAGCGTATGCAGCGACGAAAGAAGGGCCGGGAGGCTCGTCAGTCTTTCACACCATTTGCAATTCAGCGTATGCAGCGACGAAGGAAGGGGCGGGAGGCTCGTCAGACCTATGCACATTTCGCAATACAGCGTATACAGCGAAGAAGGAAGGGCCGGGAGGCTCGTCAGACTTTTACACCAATTGCAATTCAACGTACGCAGCGACGAAGGAAGGGCCGGGAGGTTTGTCAGACTTTCACACCCTTGGCAATTCAGCGTATGCAGCGACGAAGGAAGGGGCGGGAGGCTCGTCAGACTTTTACACCATCTGCAATTCAGCGTATGCAGCGACGAAGGAAGGGGCGGGAGGTTCGTCAGACCTATGCACATTTCGCAATACAGCGTATACAGCGAAGAAGGAAGGGGCGGGAGACTCGTCAGACCTATGCACATTTCGCAATACAGCGTATACAGCGAAGAAGGAAGGGGCGGGAGACTCGTCAGACTTTTACACCGTCCACAATCCAGCGTATGCAGCGACGAAAGAAGGGGCGGGAGGCTCGTCAGTCTTTCACACCATTTGCAATTCAGCGTATGCAGCGACGAAGGAAGGGGCGGGAGGATCGTCAGACTTCCACACCCGCCGCAATTCAGCGTATACAGCGACGAAGGAAGGGCCGGGAGGCTCGTCAGACTTTTACACCAAATGCAATTCAGCGTATGCAGTGACGAAGGAAGGGCCGGGAGGTTTGTCAGACTTTCACACCCTTGGCAAATCAGCGTATGCAGCGACGAAGGAAGGGCCGGGATGATACAGTCCGTCCACTCAAAAATGAAACCACCTATTCTCGTCTGCGAAAGTTATATTTTCCTCTTATTTTTCGATTTCATATTTGGTGCGTCTCACGAACGTTATATCTGACGTACTTGG
>Ga0307940_1001309_pt1 | contig 14345 bp, 12 predicted proteins | sample OrgLakmetagen124_FD_201835 | JGI IMG/M metagenome (GOLD analysis project Ga0307940, IMG submission 201835) | Saline water microbial communities from Organic Lake, Antarctica - #124 | ecosystem: Environmental > Aquatic > Non-marine Saline and Alkaline > Saline | place: Antarctica: Organic Lake... | reverse complement strand
CCTAAATGCTATACTTCCTAAAATGAGCCCGCTAAATCCGCAGTTTCGGACCAAGAAGACGACCGTCTTTGAAAAGATTTCACTTTTCGTCGAAAAGTTTAAAGGAGTGGGCGGGCAAGTCTAGGGACACTGTTGGCGCGAACTAGTCAGGTGTGTTCACTTCTGCCTGTTGTAAGTCGTGATAAGTCGGGCGACGACGCCAAGCACCTGTCGCGCCACATCGAGAAATATTTAGTCTTAACTAACCCTTGCCCCGGAAACCTAGTCAACCCCGCGTGACTCTTAGGGCGCGATCTCATAGCGTCGCGTCTGAATGGTGGTTTGGGAGACACGGGGTGAAGGCAGCAGAGACCAAGGTTGATCGTTTTCTGGCCAGCAATGAGACGTCTTTCGCGATTCCGGTCTATCAGCGTAATTACGACTGGGCGAAGACGCAATGCGCGCAGTTGTTCAAGGATATTCTGGAAGTTGGGGGCAATGACGATCTGTCCGGGCATTTCATTGGCAGCGTCGTTTACGTTCATGATGATGTTTACACGGTCTCAGGACTTCGCGAATTTACGATCATTGATGGCCAGCAGCGCCTGACCACCCTGACGCTGATCTACATCGCCATTTTCCGTTACCTGGTTGCTGCGGGCGAAGAGCGCGAAGCCCAGCGCGTCTACAAGACCTTCCTGATCAACGAATTTGCAGAAGACACCGAGAAGCTGAAGCTAAAACCGACCGACAACAATAAGGCCGCGCTGGCCCAGCTCATGGATCCGCAGGAAGCGGTTAAGGTCAGCGGATATTCGCGGTTGGTCGAGAATTTCCGCTTCTTTCAGAGCAGGATCGACGCGTCCAACGTGGCAATCGTCCTGAAAGGGCTGTCCAAACTCATCTTTGTCGACATCGCGCTGGACCGCCAGAAGGACAACCCGCAGCGCATCTTTGAGAGCCTGAATTCGACGGGTCTGGAGCTTTCGCAGGCTGACCTGATCCGCAACTACATCCTTATGGGATTGCCGCGCAAAGAGCAGGAGCAGGTGTTCCGCAAGTTCTGGGAGCCAATCGAGCGCAATGCGCGAAATCTTGAGGTGAATGAAAGCCGCGTGTCAGATTTCATCCGAGACTATCTGACGCTGAAGCAGAAGGACATTCCTAACAAGGGCGCGGTGTATGCCAAATTCAAAGAGCGCTATCCCACACCAAACTCGCCCGAGCTGATGGATGCGCTTGTCGAAATCCGCGATCTGTCGAACGTCTATGCGCGCCTGCTCAATCCTGATCTGGAAACGGACGGCGTGATCGCGCGCGAACTCGGCTATATCCGCACACTCGAGATCAACGTGTCCTATCCGTTCCTGATGCCGGTCTATCGGGATTTCCAGGCCGGGGTGATTTCCCGAGACGACTATGCTGCAGTGTTGCGTTTGGTACAAAGCTATGTCTGGCGTCGCGCCATCTTGGGCCTGCCTACCAACGCGCTGAACAAGATCTTTATGGGCCTTTACGACCGGGTGGAACCCGCGGAATACCTCAAGTCGATTCAGCGCGCGCTGATGCAGCGTGGCGGCACACAGCGTTTCCCGCGCGACCCCGAGGTGCTGGCGGTCCTCAAGGAGAAGGACATGTACAGCGTGAAGGGGCGCACGCGCACCTATTTCTTTGACAGGCTCGAGAACCACAACAACCGAGAGATCGTCGATGTCACGGTGCCCGGAATCACGGTCGAGCATATCTTCCCGCAAAACCCTGATCCGGAATGGCGCAACATCCTAGAAGAGGACGACTATGCGGCGATGGGAGAGCACTTCCTCAACACGATCGGCAACCTGACGCTGTCAGGCAACAACGGTCGACTTGGTAACAAGACATTTACCGCAAAGCGGGACATGAACCACGATGGTGCTGAACAAGGCTACCGCTACAGTCGGCTCTGGCTCAATCGCGACCTGCAGACCCTTGATCATTGGAACGTCGCACAGATCGAAGCGCGGGCAGAGCGCATCGCACAGCGGTTTCTTGAGGTCTGGCCCGCCCCCAGCGTGGACGTGCTGGTCGGCTCGGATGTTGATGAGGTCAATATCTTCGAGGCGGAAGAACCGAAATTCAAAAAATTGGAATATGCGGTTTTCCTCGGAAACCGGCTCTGGGTGACGCAGGTCAGCCGTCTTTACGTCGAGGTCATCCAGCGTCTGCTTTCTGAGCAACCTGACGCTTTCCACGGTACGAAGCTTGGTGATCGCATCCAACTGGCCGCCGATCCCGCCAGCTTGCGCCAGTCGGTTCAGGTCGCGGAGGGATATTTCGTCGAGGGCAACATCGATTCCACGACTAAATTCGAAAGGATGAAATTCACCCTGACCGAACTGGGTCTCGAGGATGAGCTATTCATCAAGTTCGCATAGGGTTTGGGATACCCTCATCTTTCACTGACTGGCGAGCTTGCATCCCAAGGTCGCACTTTCGGCATCTCTGCTGTCACCTCCACCTCCCGCAGCATTCCGCCCGCCATTAACCCATCCCGCACCCAGTCCAGCGCCTGCCACCAATCCTCATAGCCGCGCCGGGCGGAGGCGATCTGTTCCGGGTGCGGCCGCCAGGTGACGGGGCAGACCAGCACCTCCACTGTACGCCATTTGCCCCGGGTCAGCACCCGTTCGGTGCCCACAACTTTCGTCACGGCCCGAACGCCATGCTGATTTTGCCGCGTTTCCACCGGCACACAGCGCGGCACGGCGCCGGGCATCCAGTCGGGGGTTAGCCCGGCCCGGGCCAGTTCCGCGACGCGGATGGCCATGCGGATGCCGCCGAGGCTGTCGGGCATTCCTGCAACTGTGGCGGCGATGACCTCGGCGTCCTCGTGGGTATAACTGCCCATCTTGTGCTGACCACCGTCCACTTTGCAGCCCAGCGCGGCACGCTGCATGAGGACGTATTCAAGGCCAAACCCGAAGCCTTCCTCGACCACGTCCTTCGGCGGCGGCAATTCCAACTGCGCCTTTTCAATCCGGAACGCCCACTCCAGCGCTGCTTGCACGCCCAGCGCGCGTTTGACTTTTGTCCCGCCAGCGCGGCCAATCCGTCCCTGCATGCTCATGGCTGCCATCCTTCAAAGAGGTTCATTTGCGCTGGGCCTTCCGGCCCCTCGCTCGGTCGCCATATCCACGGGCCCGAGGCCATGGGCAGCTGCGAGAGTGCGCCACGCATTTGCTGCTGCCAGAGGGTGAACTCCATTTCCGAGCAGGCGCAGAGCGCGTGCCCGATGGGCCAGCCCATCAGCCATCCGACGAAGAGCGGGTTCAGCCGCCGCCGCGCCCGGGCTTTCAGGATGCGCCGCGAGACGACCCGCCCATGCGAGGCAATCATGGAAGCCCAGAGCGGGCGCGAGATCGGGGCGTGTGGCGAGGATTGTTGCCCATCTGGAGTGATCACCGGGTCCGGGTGGGTGAAGCCCTGTTCCGCCCGATAATGCAGGATATCCATCCGGCTCTTGCCATCCGCCCGCGTCACGCTGGCCGGGCTGCTGCCCTTCCAGTTCTGCGCCGCCGGTGTCGGCCACTGGAGCGCTTGTGCCGACAGCTTCGGCTCGCCCCGGCTGTTGATCTTGCCGCGCAACCGGTCGACCTGATCGTCCGCCACCGGGGTCTGCCATTGCGCCGCTTGCGCTGGCAGGGGTGGCCTCCCGCCCGAGCCATAACTCTGGCCGGGCCCACCCTTCGCGCCGTCGGTCGCCTTCGGTGTCGACCAGTTGATGATGCCCAGCGCCAATGCCTCCGCCTTGCGGGTGAAGTCGCTGTTCCCCGCCGGATTGTAACTGGCGGTGCCGGGATGCAGGCTCATCGGTGTGGGCCAAGATGAAGATGCGCTGTCGCTGGTGCGGCGCGCCGACTTCTGCCGCGCTGAACAGGCCCGCCGCAGGCGTGTAGCCCATGTTCCAAAGCTCTCGCAGCACGGTCTCAAGGCCGAGGGTGACGTGCCCGGCGACATTTTCGAGAAACACCCATTCGGGGCTGCATTCGCCGATGACGCGGGCGACCTCTGGCCACACGTGGCGGGGATCGTCTGCGCCACCGCGTTTTCCGGCCGCGCTGAACGGCTGGCAGGGGTATCCGGCGAGGACGATGTCGAAGGCACCGTGAAAGGGGCATGCATCGAAGCTGCGCAGGTCGTCCCAGATTGGGGCTGGGGAGAAATACCCTGCGCGCTGGGCAGCAACGAGGACGGCGCGGGGCCAGTCCTCCCATTCGACAACGGCGCGGGTGTGATAGCCGGGCTCGGCGAGCATGAGGCCCAGATCAAGGCCTCCGCCGCCTGCGCAGAGCGACAATCCGTGCCGGGGACGTGACACCAGGCCATTCACCGCACCCCCCGCTGACGCAGCCTGTCCGGCGTCACCAGCTTGCGGGCCAGCATCGCCTTGCACATCGCGTTGCTGATCATGCCGTTAGGCAGGTATTCGTCGGAGTTGACTTTGGCCGCGTAGAAGGCCGCCAGTTCATCTGGGCTGGGCGGCGGCTTTCCTTGGGCCTTGCGGGTCCGTTTGGATTTTAGGGCGCTGATATTTGCGGCAGCCTCCTGCGCATCGCGCTGGGCGGCGCGTTCCATGGCACGATCCAGCGCCTTGGGGCCGTCGGGCGGATTGGGGTGATCGCTCCGAGTCTCGGTCGCGACCTCAACGATCCGTTCCTCAGACAACCCGAGGTCATCGATCCAGCGGCGAACGTGCAACCGTGCTGGCCAGCCCTGCCACCAGGCAGGGAGACTGGCATTGGCGGCATAGCCCAGCGCCGAAAGCAGCTCTGCGAAAAAACGATCAAAATCGGCATCGCGCGCCTGCGCGCCCTCCTCCTCCTTTACAGGTTTACTTAGGGGTTCTCTTACAAGGTTAATCTCCGGATTCCGGAGATGGCTTTGGGCAAAATCAGGAGATGGCTTTGCCGCAAATCCGGAGATAGCTCCATGTCCGGAATCAGGAGTTGGACCGGTGTTATGTTCTTCCTCCGTTCCCGCAATTCCATCTCCGGTTTCCGGAGTTGGCTCTGGTGGAAACCCATCCTCGAACCCCAGGATGTAGCGCGTTGCTTTGCGCTTGTGGGTGCGCGGATCATAGCTGCGAACCCGGTGGATCAGGCGCAGCTCCTCAAGCTTGGTGAGGTGGTTGTTCAGTGCTGAGACCGACATTTCCGCGTCTTCGGCCAATCGTACCTGCGTCGGGAAACAGCCGAAGTCCGGATTGTGACGGTCACAGAGGAACCAAAGAACGATCTTGGTCGCAGGCTTCAACCCGCGTTGCTGGATGGCCCAGACGGTTGCCTTGTGACTCATGATGCAACCCTCCACGCTGGGCGGACACGGCTGGTGACGCCATGATCAGCCAAGGCGCCCAGCGCGTCGTCGAGCGAGCGCACGAGCGCCCAACCAAAGCCCTGTGCCAGCACGGCATCGCGAAACGCCTCCTGGTTGGCGCGCAATCGGCCTTTCGGGGCCTTCAGTTCAAGAAACAGAACGCGCCCGTCGCAGAGCACCATCAGGTCGGCAAAACCCGCATGGACGCCCATGCCGACGAGGATCGCTTGGCGCTTGGCACCGCGGGGGCCCGCCACGGTCACTTCATTGGCGCAGTGATGGATGATGGCTGTGCGCGGCAGGGCAACGCGTAACGCCTGCACGACGGCACGCTGCAGATCGGCCTCGGGCGTGTGGCGGCGCGTCATTGTGCCACCTCACCATCATGATCCCGTTGCGGGGCGCTACGGATTGGCTGCCGTGCGCCGATGACCACCAGCAGAATGCGGGCGTCCTCGCGCTCCTGTTCTGTCTCGCCATGCTGAACGAGCAGATTGCAGGCGAGCCGGATCAGGTGATCGGAATGGTGGACCACGTCGGCCAGGACGGCGCGGGCCTCTGCCACACGGTCGGCAGGCCAGTCAAAATTGCGGGATCTGGTCATCATCACCGGCGCCCTCCGGCACGGCGACGGCGCGGGGCGGCCTGTTCCTGTTCCTCCAGCCAGTCCTCAACTGCGGCGCGGCGGTAATAGACCTTGCGCCCGGCGCGCACGCAGGGCGGGCCGGTGCGCTGGGCCTCCCAGCGGCGTAGCGTGTCGACCGACAGGCCGAGTTCCAACGCCAGGTCGAGGCGGCTGATCCAGCCCACCAGCAGCTTGCGGGGTTTTTCCTTCGATTCTGGCATCGATCCGAGATGCGGCATTGGGTGTCTCCCTGTTCTGGCCCCGTGACTGGTCGTGTCGGGGGGGCGTTTGCAGAGATCAGTGAGCGCAGAGGCGAAGGGGTGGCGGCGAGGCGCAGGGTGGCGGAAAGGTGGGCCCCTTTGTGCCACCCCTTGTTTTATTGGGTTATCTTGAGTTTTGCGGGTCAGGTGGGATGGAGCGCCGCCGCGCGGCCCGTGGTCGTGGGGGATGCGGAACGCAGGCCAAAGCCGCAAACACCTGCGAACACCGGGATTTACCGGTGATTTACCGGCATTGGCGGGCAAAGAGGGGGTGGCACCCGACACGGCACCCTTGCCACCCACTGAATTTGTTGGAGATTTACAAAATCGACGTGGTCTGGTGCACTGATTCCGGGTCTTTCGGCATCATTTTGCGCGCGTCAGGGGCCAGTGGTCGCAATCGCTATGGTTGACGATCTCCTCGCCCAGCGCCGGATCGCCAGTAAAACGAGGGGTGGCACAAAGGGGGCGACCTTTCCGCCACTCAGCGCCTCCCCGCCACCCCGTCCTCCATGCTTGCCTTGATAGTACGGCGAAACCACGCCTCATGTCGGATGCAAGAAGGACAGGACATATGGCCGAGCGCACCAAGCTGACCGAGAAAGTACTCCGCGAGGCCGAGCCCATCGTCGGGCGCGATTACCAGATTTTCGACACAGACGTGCGCGGGTTCGCGGCCTGCATCTATCGCGGCGGCGGGCGGGCTTTCACGATCGACTATCGCCACGCCGGGCGGCAGCGCCGGATGACCTTCGGGCGCTGGCCGGAATGGCCGGTGTCGGCGGCACGCGAGCGGGCCAAGGAAATCCGTCGCGAGATCGATGCCGGGGCTGACCCGTTGGCCCAGCGCGGCGCGTTGCGCGAAGCGCCGTGTGTGAACGACCTGATCGAGCGCTACTGCGCCCAGCATCTGCCAAAGCTGGCGGAGCGCAACGCCGCCGACCAGCGCGCCTCGCTGGCCAAGCTGGTGGCCCCGGTCTGGGGTCGGAAATTGGTGACCGAAATCACCTCGACCGACGTCGACAAGCTGCTGAACAAGATCGCCGAAGGCCGGGCGCGACCGCACAAGGAAAAACCCAACAACCGGGCGCGAAAGCTGCAGCCCGCAAAGCCCACGCCGGTGCGCGCCAACCGGATGGGAGAGGTGTTGCGCAAGATGTTCACGCTGGCGGTGGAATGGGGCTGGTGCACCGACAACCCCGCCCAGCGCTTTCATCGCCGCATCGAGACGCCACGTGAGCGGTTCCTGTCCAAGGAGGAGATCACCAGCTTGGGCGCCGCACTGGATGCGGCAGAGGACCGGCGTGCCGCCGACATCATCCGTATCTGCATGCTGACCGGCGCGCGGCTGGGCGAGGTGCGGCAGGCGCGGTTCGAACAGTTCAATCTTGAACATCTGAGCTGGTCGAAGCCTCCGATGATGACAAAACAGCGCCGGGCACATCGCGTGCCGATCTCGGACGAGACCGCCGCTATCGTGCGCCAGCGCCAGTTGTCGGTGCCAAGCGGCACACCGTGGCTGTTCCCCGGCGATACGCCCGGCCAGCCGGTGCAGGAGGTGCGGCGGTTCTGGGCGCAGATCCAGAAGCAATGCGCTCTACAGGACGTGCGCATCCACGACCTGCGCCACACCTTTGCCTCGCTTCTGGTCAGCGGCGGGGCGTCACTGGAAATGATCGGCAAACTGCTGGGCCACAGCCAGACGCAGACCACGCTGCGCTATGCGCATCTGATGGATTCACCCCTGCGCGCCGGTGTCGATGCCGTGGCCAGCGCGTTCCGACCGAAGCCGAAGCTGGTTCACGACGCGGACGATCGCGGCGACAAAAGGTCAGCCTGACGGGGCCCCGCGCGGATCCGGATCATCACGAATCCTCTCGTCGCAGGGCTCTCCAGATCGGTGTAATCCGGCGTCGAATGCTGCGGCTGTCGGGCATCTTCTTGCCGTCCGTCTGATCCGCGAACCAGTCCTGCATCTCGGCGACCAGCTCGGCTTGGGTCGCGGGCAGCCCGTGGTCGTGAATGCGCAACATCAAGGCAACCATCATCCCCTCCCAATCATAAGACTTTGACACGCCGGGCCCCGCCGTCACGCGGCGAACCATATCGTTTTCCTCTTCGAAGGCATGAACCTCCTCAGCCAGGATCAGCATGTCAGCCAACCCAACGGACAGTCCGTCTGGGGGATCCGTGATCAGCATCCAGTCGTGGCGGGCCAGAGGCTGGATGCGTCGCATGACGCCTTCAGAAGGGCCGGTGCCACACCGACGGAATAGCGGGAGCAGTTCCATAGGCGACAGCACGACCTTGCCTGCAATGATCTCCTCGCCACAGCAGACAGCCGGAATCCCGGTCAGAATACGAAATCTGCCCGCATCGGCCCAACCGGCAATATCTGCGATATTGCAGCCCCAGCGTGCCGAAGCTTCATGAAGGGTGAAAAATACGCGTGGCGGCAGGGCCATGGCTGAAACCTCCTCAAATTAACCGAGGATGATCTGAGCTCAAACCGCATGCAGCCCGCGCCTTGACGGCGCAGGGTAAGTGTCCGGGTGGAACGACCTGGTGGGCGTTAACGCGCCTCTGGCGGCCGAAATTGTTGTTCCGATAGACCTGTTTTGCTTTTGGTTGAGGACTGCTCTCCCCACGCGCGCAACCTGCACGGGTGCTCGATTCGGAGCAAGAGGGTCACATGCAGGAATCTGGGGAAAAGCGAAGACTACCTGGTGGCAAAGTCAGCAAAGGCGCTGTGGCCGTGCAAGCGGCTGTTATTTCAGGCGAAAAACGGACCTTCGCTGCTGCCTCAAGATACACGCTGTTCTGAGAAAAAGCCGACGTCGGACTCGCTCTATGAATTGGAGCTGCTTCATGTTTTCAAAGCAACCTCGGCTCAGTATCCTCCCGAAATGGAAAATGCATCCTTAGACAGGCGAGTCGCCGTACAAGTTCATGACGAAAGTGTGGTTCAACCGCTGAGCCATCTGCGCGGCCAGCCATATGTTGTTTTGCTCGGCGAGCCCGGCGCGGGAAAATCGACGGCACTGGAACAAGAGGCTCGTGCCGAGGGTGGAGAGGTCGCAACTTGCAGGGAAGTGATGAACGGCTTTCCGATTGGCGTGTCTGGAACTGCCTATCTTGATGCCCTAGATGAATATCGTTCAGGTGATGGTGGCAAAGACAAACTCCTGCGTCTCGCCAACGCGATTTCGAAGAGCAGCGTACGCAGATGGCGCCTCACCTGCCGCGCTGAGGACTGGCGCGCAACAGCCGACATCAACGCGATGCGGCGTGCGGCGAACAACGAACCCATCGTTGTGGCCCATCTCCTGCCGCTGAGCGACGATGAAGCGCAATTGGTCTTGGCCTCTCTGGGAGAACCCGATTCAGAGCGGTTCATCGGTGAAGCGCGGAACCGGCGTGCCGGTGCATTTCTGGAAAATCCGCTCAGTCTGAGATTGCTTTACTCGGTTGTCGTCTCGAACGGAGTATGGCCGACCTCGCGCTTTGACTTGTTCGCGAGAGCCACATCGGCGCTTGCCCACGAATACGACCCGGAGCGCGAAACAGATCCGCGACCTGGGGCGGACGAAATCCTCTCCGCCGCCTCCGCCATGAGCTTCTACTTCCTCGCTTCCGGGGCGAAAGGGCTCTGGCGTTCGAACGCGTTACCGCTTGGGGCAACCGAAAGTGAGTATGTCGCTACGCATTCCCTGGGGCTCGAAACGCGCGTTCTCGAAGCCGCATTGGACACTCCGCTTTTCAGGGGCGAAGGACACGCATTCGCGCCTTTTCACCGAACGGTCGCTGAGTTTCTGGCAGGCCGATTTCTGGCAAGACGGGTGGTCGGCGCTGGAGCGACGCCTGCTTTTCCGTTGCGGCGGGCGATTTCCCTCATTACCGGAAGCGACCAGAGGGCTCCGACTGAGCTCAGGGGGCTATATGCGTGGTTTACCGCCCAGCTGCAATCGGCAGGAGATTCCGTCGGGGCGAGACGACTCATTCAGCATGATGCCGCAACGGTGCTGGCGTATGGCGACGCTGCGGCGTTCGATACGGCTGGACGAAGGGAAATCCTCTATCACTTGGATCGTGATGACCCGTTCTTCCTCGCCTCGCAGGACGACGCAACTGTAGTAGGCGGGCTTGCCGGCGATGATCTTGCTGATGATTTCAAAGCCATTCTCGACGATGAGGTCCGTAGTCATCTGCAGGTCACGGTGCTTCAGGCTCTCGCGGACGGTCCGCCCGTTAAACACATGTCGGAGAAGCTGCGGGAGATCGTGCTCGACGCTGCCCGACCTCTGTGGATGCGGGAGAGAGCGGCTGAAATTCTCGTCTCAAAAGCCAGCGACAGGAATGGAATTCAACGTGATCTTATGGACGAACTGGTCGGCATGACGGCGGACCGGGGTCAATTGGCGATCCGTGCCCGCGTCCTGTCGAGCAGGTCAACACAGGATGCTCAGTTCTCGGATCTCCACGCGTTGCTCGAGGATTTCGACAGCTTGCCTGCGAAAACCCGTGATGAGGAGGACTACGACGACACCGGTTCGCTGGTGTCTCTGAGCATTGCGATCGCGCGGTCTCCGCGACCGGATTTGTTCGACAAGGGTATTGGAAGAAGCGATTTTGCGCGCCGGCACAAATCGCAGGTCCAGTCGCTCCTTGATCGTGCGTTTTTCACCACAGTTGAAGCCAACCCGGACATATCAGCCGTTCGACTTTTATCGTGGCTCGGCAATCTCCGAGAACATCGATGGGACATGCTCGACAACGATGTTGCTGAAGCCATTGGAAGGTGGATTGACCACAATTCGGATCGTCGGGAATTGGAGTTGTTCCTCGCTGTCGAGAACCAAGGCTCCCCCGACGAAGGTCCTTGGGTGGTGTGCAACGAATATATCTCGACCGCAAGAAGGCTCCCCTCCGACGCATTGATCCAAGGGTTGTTGGATATCGCCCAAGCGACGAATGGGCGCAAAGCCAGAAAACGAGTGTTTCAGATCGCCGCTTACGCGGCCCGGAGCGAAACACACTGGCCGAAATGGCGAGAGCCGATCGTATCGCTGCTGGAGCAGGAACGAGGTTTCAAGGGGTTCATCAAGTCTCTCCTCTCCAACCCGAGCGCGGAATGGAAACGGAAGGAGGCGAAGAGAAAGGCGAACCTGGAAAAGAAAACAGAAAATTCGCGGAAGGCGAATATCGCCGAGCTAACCCCGGTCATTGACATAATCTCAAGAGGCGTACCGGAACAATATGGCGTCTTGAATTGGGCCGCCAAGCACTACCGCTACGCGCGGATCAGCAAAGACAAATCGCCGTTCCAAGACATCGTCAAGTATACAAATGAGGAGATCGCCGCGGCGATCGCGGAAGGCTTCGTCCAATTTGCACTCCATACCGACATCAAGGTTGGTGTCGAAGATCTCGGCAAGGCCCAAGCCAAGCTTGGAAGCTACCCGCAAGAGTATGTCGTAGCGGCGGGGTTGCACCAGGCGCTATTGCATGGCCGTGAAAACGACATCGACGCTTCTCCGTTGATCATCGCCTTGGTCGGGCTTCGGGAAGCCCACTTCAGTGCCGACGACGATCCTTCGATTGCTGTTTGGGCAGCCGACCGCCTTGCCAAGGATCCTGAGCAAGGTGCTGACATGATGTTGCGGTACTGGAACGCTGCTCTCGATGCTGGCGATGATGATCTTGACGCCATTCATCACCTTACGAATGCAGATCAACCGGCACTTGTCTCTCTGTGCATGCTCAACTTGCTTAGCGAGAGGCCGGGGCTGCCAGATCCCGCCCTAAGGCAGGCGATCGAGGCATGCGCCGGCAGTTCGAGAATCGGAGAATTGATCGAACTCGCACGCCGCACATTGGAACGTGATGACCTCGAACAGACCCAACGAAATATTTGGTCTTTCGTCGGTCTGGCGCTGACGCCCGAGGAACTTGCCGACCGGCTCTCGGAAGAAGAACTCGAAGCTGCTTTGGTGACTCCAAACGGTGATTTGGCGAAGACATTCAACGAATTAAGTCCAGACATTGACATGCTGGACAGAATCAGGATTGGCGTACTTGGGCAAAAACACCCTGCACGCGACAATGATTGGCGGCACTCTGGTGGAGTGAGCGGGATTGTCAGAGCCGCGATCCGGCGTCTCGGAGCTTCAATTTCGGCCGCAGCCGGAGAACATTTGAAAGAGCTTGCTCCGAGGGTAGACTCGACCTGGGCGCCCCATATCGCTCATGCGGCCGCGGAGCATGCCCGCAAGTTGCGCGATGCGCAATTCGCGGCGCCTTCAGTGAGCCAACTGATGGGTGCGCTCGCAGATGGCGCACCGGCGACACCATCGGACCTTTCGACCATCGTTCTCGAAGAGGTCGAAAGGTACAAGAGTTCGCTGAGGACCGGCAGTGAGACGCCCTGGAAGCGGTTCTGGAACACCGATAAGCACGGGGCGGCGACCGAACCACAGATTGAGAACGAGGACAGGGACCGCCTCCTTGAGTTGCTTCGTCCTCGGTTCGAAGGATACGGAATTGCAGCGAGTCTTCCCGAAGCCCGCCGCGGCGAAAACACCAGGGCCGACGTCCTAATGCTGAGCCACGGGGGCAAGAATCTGCCGATCGAGGCGAAACGTCACTACAACGGCGAGCTCTGGACAGCCGCTTCGACCCAGCTCGCGGGTTACGCTGCGGATCCGGACGCCTGCGGTTTCGGAATCTATCTCGTTTTTTGGTTCGGCTCCGAGTATAAGGCCCCGAAGAGAAGCGATGGTGCCGACGGTCCCGAGAGTGCCGAGGCGCTTGAGGCGATGTTAGCAGATGATCTTCCGCCTCATTTGAGGGAGAAGCTCTCGGTTGTGGTTCTGGACGTATCTCGACCTCAGTCGATGATCGAGGCCGTCAATAAACGAACAAAGGGGGCTTGAAACAGGTGAGTAGGATCAACCCACAGTCAGCAAGCTTCGTCCCAAGTTCCATTAACGTCAAAACACCCGATCTCTGGCAAAGTCAGATTAGCGTGTGAAACCAGACCAGCTTCAAGCTGGGCTAAATCGAGCACCGATGGCCCGTCTGTCGAGATGGAGGCTTATCGAGGCTGACCATCATCCACGGCAGCTATGCGCACGCCGCGTTGCAGCGACGCACTCAGAGATGAGTGACTGCAATGGGCCGAAACCGATTATGATCAGTGCATCATCGATCAGCTTACATCAACGCCACATCAACCTGCGACTGCGTGTTTCGCGCTGGTTTTGCCGGTCAATTCGTGCGCGTGCCGATGCTCGCAAGGGTGAAAATAACGCCCAAACAAAGGCTTGGAAGCTAAGCTCCTGTTTTCCTTAAGTTACTGAAATCGCAGAGATTTCGGCTCATAACCTGAAGGTCGTTGGTTCAAATCCAACTCCCGCAACCAAAAAACGTCAATAAATCAAACACTTAATTCCCTAGTAAAACACTGGGGAATTAGGTGTTTGCGTTTACGTCAACACTACGTCACCAAAACGGCTGGTGGAGTGATGCGGTCGCGGCCCTTCACTTGCCGCCACGCCGAGCCCGTTTCACCAAATCGCTCCAATCCGTCGGCGGATCTCCAGCCGCAAGACGTTTCTGAAAAATCCTGTAAGCGTCGGTCTTGCTGCCGTAAGCTCTCTTCGTGTCCTTGTCGTTCACCCAAGCGTAAACGATGATCTTGGACTTCGTGTCGTAGCGGAAGAAAAGACGGAACTGCTGGAGAAACTTGGCACGCTTCCAGGCCCGATATTCCGGGCCGATCGTGTTTCCCATATCGAAGGCAGATGATGCCGGGTCTGCAGGGATGATGCCCTTCGTCAATTTCTCGATGGCAGCGAGGATCTTCGTCGGTGCTTTCTTCTGGTAGGCGTCGGGATGCTTCTCCCGGAGCGACTCGACGGTCGCGACCAGATCTTCATACGCCTCCTCAAAGGCTGGATCCTGCAAAAGGGTCCAGCCGTTGATCACAAGCGCGCCGGGGACATGGCCTTCGCTCATGCGTCGTCGAGCGGGGCGTCCAGATCGATGTCCACACCATCCACCAGCTCTGCTGCCCGTCGGGTTGTCTCACCGCCGAACGGCTTGAGGCGTTGCGGGTTCGCGACCAT
>Ga0307940_1001279_pt1 | contig 14527 bp, 5 predicted proteins | sample OrgLakmetagen124_FD_201835 | JGI IMG/M metagenome (GOLD analysis project Ga0307940, IMG submission 201835) | Saline water microbial communities from Organic Lake, Antarctica - #124 | ecosystem: Environmental > Aquatic > Non-marine Saline and Alkaline > Saline | place: Antarctica: Organic Lake... | reverse complement strand
TGCCAACGCGGTCCAGACGTTTATCCATTTACGGGAAGAAAGGATTCTGCAAAAGCTACTTTAAGTGTTCATGACGCACTACGTTCCTTTTCTATTCGAACTTTTGTTGCTTCAAAAGACAATAAAGAAAACATAAAAATACTCGAAGAATTGCTGCAACACAAACAATCTAGCTTTATGAGTACGGATTATATATTGTAAGATAATAGATTTTAGACCGCTCCGCTGTTAGATATAAGAATTAAGATTGCTTTCGTTTAATCAGGGTCTGATGAGAAACAATAAAGTCATTATTTACTGGAACTAAGCTCTGATTTTCGTTCAACAAGTGCAGGCTTTTGAAACAAAATGCTTTGAAAGTCTTGCACTCAAATTTAGTTGATGCTTTTTATTCTAGTTTAAATTTTAGAGCCATAATCCCAGAGGAATTAAATATATATATAGAAAATTAATCCTACAAGAGGTACGACCCCAGCTGGGGTCGAATACCTACGCACATCAATTTAGGTATGGAATATAATTTGCTATAAAGACACCTAATTATTAAAGATAGTTTTTAGACCGACCGATTGAATTCTAATATTTCAAACTAGGAACGTTTTTTTAATAGTATATGTTTGTTTTAGTTCGATTAAATAATTATCAAATGTTAAGACTTGTAAAATAATATCTCTACAATAGTTTTATTTTTACAAAATTAAAATCGAACACTCTTAATTTGATGTACTTTTGGTATGAGTTTGATATTATTATTTAATTTATATAGACGTATAAAATTAATATCTACATGATGTAAGGCTGTAAGTGAGTAAATAAGTTTAAAATTATGAAGTGAATTTTTAGACTGCTGAAAATCAATTTAATATATGCAATTTATTTAACAATCGTTTGGTTATGTATGTGTGTTTTTAATCTAAATCTGCACGCTTTTATAAATTATATTTCATGAAACAATTTTATTTTACATTTATTTTATTTATTTCAATAAATGCTTTCTACGCTCAAACGCCTGGACAAATTTATCAAGCTTCTACACCAGCTTCACCGCTTGACCCTAATGCAGACGGATTTGCAACATCTAGCGGGGCGGCTTTAAACACCAGTAGCTTAGAAGCTTCTCAATTTGAGCTACCTTGGGTGCCTATTCCGCAAGTAAATGCTGAGCCTGTCGCAGACACAGATACTGGTGCTAATTGCGGTCCTTCAGATATTGTTTCAGACCCTAACATTGGTTCTGGATCCTCGTATCTATTTATTTCTGACCCTGACGAAATTCCTAATAACGGGGATGAACTTATGTTTTTTAGAATGAGAATCGGGAGACAGGGCAGTGGTGCCTTTGGATATAGTTTTTTGTTTGATACTGATTTTTTATTTGGAGCTGGTGTGGATCCTAATGCAGTAGCTGGAAATCCTGTTTTTGAATTAGAAGTGATTTTAGGCAGTGGTAATAACAATAATATTACCATTGAGAATGTAGATGGTACAACAAATGGAACAATAATAGCAACAATTCTTAAAAGTACAAATGCGCAACGCTCCTATGCTCTTTATACTGATGCAGGCTGCAATGCAAACAACGACCCGTTTTTTTTAGACTTTTTTGTACCGCTAGCAAATCTTGGTTTTACTACAACCTCCAGTTTTAGAGTAGCAAGTGCAACTTCATCATCTCCAAGTTCTGCTTTAGGTGGTTCCGCGGCAGACGTTGCTGGTGTAAATGATAATCTTGTTCCTGCTGACGATGATGCTTTTCTTGTTGCAGTTAACGCAAACCCTGTAGCCGATGTTTCTGTTAATAAAAATTTAGATACAGCGGGGTCTTTTGCAGTAGGTCAATCCGTAACTTATACTATTGATGTTGCTAACGCAGGACCAAATATTGCCACGAATGTAGAAGTAAGCGATACCCCAACTAATTTGACTATTACTTCTGTATCAGGTGGTGGTTGTTCAAGTTTCCCATGTACCATAGCAAGTATTGCATCTGGCAATTCTGTGAGTATTACAGTTGAGGCCACAATTAATGCCACTGGTGCTTTTGATAATATAACAAGGGTGTCAGCAAATGAGGCCGATAACGATACAACCAATAATTTTGATAATACTGGTAATGGAGGAACAGCGCTAGAGCCAACATTTATACAAAATGCATCAGGTAATTGGAATGACTCGAGTAATTGGGTAAGCAATGTGATACCAACATTCAATGACGACGCCACTTTTGCAGCAGGAGTCACTTCCACTGTAACACAGAATCAGGCCGTAAATAATCTAACTACAGATACAGGAAGCCTAGTAACTGTACAAAACAGCTTAACACTAAACATCAAAGAAAATTTGACCAATAGTGGGGATTTTAACGGTGATGGTTATGTAGTATTTGATGGCTCAACTGCACAGCAGATTATTGGTGATGGTACCGATGCAGGAAGCTTCTCCAATATAAGACTTAACAATTCAGCTGGTTTAACTGTAACAGAAAATGTTGATTTATTTGATATATTAGATATTACAACCGGTACTTTTACTGCTAATGCAGAAGTTACTTTTCGCTGTGGTTTTGATGTAGTCAACAGTCTTGATGTCAAAACAAGAACCGCACAAATAAACGAAGTACTTGGAAGTGTTGTAAGTAACAATAATTTTGTTACTGAGCAATGTTACCCAGGTCGGAGAGCATTTAGGCTGGTGTCACCATCTGCAACAACGACAAGGAGTATAAGAGCTACTTGGCAAGAATCAGCAAATGCATGGGATAATAATCCTGTACCAGGTTATGGAACTCATATTACTGGCTTAGGGGTTCAAAATGAAACAATTGGTGTTAATGATGGTCAAAATGGTTTTGACTGGCAACCTTCTGGCAACCCATCTTTATTCGTTCTGAGTAATACTAATACAGGCAATTGGACGCCGATTAATAATACAGATGTCAATACTTTAGTTGCGGGTTCGCCTTATAGACTAATGATTAGAGGCTCTAGAGCAGTTAATTTGGTAACAAATCAATCTGCAACGAGTAATACCATACTACGAGAAACAGGCAATTTAGCTGTTGGAGATGTAGATTTTTCATTTAGTGGTTTAGCTGAAAATACACCTATTTTGATTGGTAATCCATATCAAGCCAATGTTGACCTAGTAGCTTTACTTGCAAATTCTTCAGGTATTAAAGTTAATGCAGTTGCCGTTTGGTATCCACGTTTAGGAGGATTGGACAATATTAACAATACATCAGATCCAAGTTTAATTGGTGGAAGAGGAGGTTTTATTAGTTTTAATCCTTCTGATGTTGCAGCAACAACAGTTACTTATAATGGTCAATCAGCAGGAGGAATAGATAGCGCCCCACAAGTAAACAATTTACTTCAACCAATGCAATCTGTATATGTATTAGCTGATGGTTCTGCAACAGTAGAGATTAGATTTAGAGAAAATCAAAAGCTAGTCAGTGGTATGCAAACCCAAGCTTTTAGTATAGATGATAGCTTCAAGTTTAGCCTATTGCTTTTTGATGAAAATTCTTTTAATGAAGGCGATACCATGAAAGATGGTATAGTGATTAATTTCTCTGAAAACGGACAAAACGAAATGGATGAAAATGACTTATCAAAATTTGTAAATGATGACGAGAACTTAGCTAGAATATATACTGCTGCTAATACATTGCTATCGGTGGAGCAAAGAGAACTACCAGTGCATGGTGAAACACTTCCTTTATTTGTAAATAAATACAGAACAAGTGACTATACATTTGTAGCTAACTTGGAAAATTTACCAGGACAAACAAATGCATTTTTGAAAGATAGTTATACAGAAATAATGTATCCATTAAATGAAGGTGAAAATTTTATCAACTTTAGTGTCGATGCAAATACAGCAGGAAGCTTGGCAAACAATCGTTTTGAAATTGTATTTGAGAATACAACTTTGTCAAATGTAGATTTTGAAACAGCAAACATCCAGGTTTATCCTAATCCAGCTTCAGATGTAATACACATTTCAACAGATTCGAATGTAACTTTTCTAGAGTATATAGAACTCTTCGATTTAAATGGTAGATTAGTGAAACGTGAAGATGTATCAGATAAAAAAGAAGTAATTACGCTAAATATTAATACTGTTACTAGTGGTATATATATTTTAAAAGTAAATACAAAGGACACTCAGTTTAGTCGTAAAGTAATTATTAAGTAATAAGCTAAACACACTAAAATTAAAAAGGCTGTCTCTATCGACAGCCTTTTTTTATGTAAAATATTTATAGGAAGACCTAACACCAATTTAATAGTCAAATAGGTAGAATCCCTCGAACGTTTAGCCTGAAAAATTTATAATTTAAAGTCTTGCAGGTTTTTTTGATGTTTTGTATTTGAGAACTCCCCCACAAAACGCCAAGGAAGCAATGCATCTTCTTCAGCATAATCAACACCTATGCGTGGAGTTGCTTTGATCTGGGAAATTTCGATATTATTATTTTCCAACCAAATTACATCATCACAAATAGAATTGGCGTTGTAAGCTTTAGTGATGCCAAATGCCTGGGTAAAATTACCGGGTCCACTGCACAAGTTAGGTGCTACTTTTGGTTTGTTTCTTCGTTTGAGCATGATGCTTGACCCGTGAATCGGAATGACACTTCGAATTAAGACCGCATCTGCTACTCCTTTCTGATTACAAACAATATTGAATAAATGATGAATCCCATAACATAAATACACATAAGCAATACCGCCAGGCTCATACATCACCTGAGTGCGTTTGGTAAATCTGCCTAAATGTGCATGACATGCCTTATCTCCTACTCCAGCATAGGCTTCTGTTTCTGAAACGATACCAACACATAGCTCATTATTGATGTTAGTGTGTATTGTTTTTCCAACTAAATCTTTGGCTAAGGACACTACGTCTTGTTGTTGAAAATAGGTTGGTGGAATTTTCATGTATATAATTTATCCAAACAAAAAAAGCCTTTTCAGTTTTGATTGAAAAGGCTTTAAAACTATTTTGTGATAGTTTATTGCTTAATAGCTCTTAAAATTTTAATTTTATTACCATCAAAGTCTTTACATTGTATAATATACGTTCCAGCTTCTAAAGAACTTAAGTCTAGGCTTGCGTTTGTAACTTCTTTTGATAATACCTTAGCTCCAGAAATAGAAAACACATCTACTGATTTTACGTCTTGAGATGAAAAGTTTAAAACCTCTCTAACTGGGTTTGGGTAAATACTTAGACTGTTTTTTAAAATTTGACTTTCAATACTTAGTGTATTATTACCATTATTAAAAATTTCAGTCACTTCATCTGGAGTTAGAGTTCTGTCAAAAAGTGCAATATTATCTACAAAGGCTCTTGCATCTCTTGCATTTGTTTGATACTCTGGTTCTGGAGTAACATCAGTCCCATCAAAATCACTTCCTTTAAAAGATAATAAAAGAGATGCATTAGTCCAAGTATTGATATTATGGTTGGTGGTTGTATTTGGTACATTTAGAACTTCTGCACCGTTCACATATGTTATCAAATCACCACTTTCATTAATTATAACTACCACATGGTAATTCGTTAAAAATCCAATAGGTTTATTACCTCCAGTATTTACATCTCCAAAGTTTAACTGCCCATCCCATTCTCTTATCAATAATTGCTCTAGTCTATTTTCAACACCATCATTGCCCACAAAGCTTAAAAAGCCTAACCACCAATCATCGTTGTCATCATTTCTTCTATAGTCATAGGCTAAAGAAAAACCATTTGAAGGATTTTCTACATCAATTTTTAAATAACCATGGAAATCTAAGAAGAGTTCATTTTCTCCTGCTTCATCAGGATCTGCTTCAACAGCATTGTTTACTGGTGGATAATCTGTGTTGTCTTTTACTCTTACAGTTGTAGAACTATTGACATTGGTTACCCCTGTAGGTAAATTCGTTAAAGGGTCTGAACCTTCAAAATCTAAATAAAAGAGTTCCCCTTGGCTATAGCTCGTAAAGCCAATAAGAAAAGTTAGAGCAGTTGCAAAAAAGTAATTCGTTTTCATATTTAAAATATTTTAAGATTAAACTGAAAGCAATTTATGCAACTAAAACCTTATAGTTGAGTAGTTTTTCGGTCAAAAAACGGGCATAAAATGACCTATTCTAAAACACAAATACATTAATATCAATGTTTTATGTTTAATTTATATGAGGTCTGAACTTTTTAGAGACCAAGAATAGGATTTTTAAACAAACAAAATAGGTAATGAATTGGTTTTTAGTTTTTCTTTTTAAACTTCGATGGTACATCGCCAAGTTCTTCTTTAAAGACTTTTCTAAAGTATTTTATACTATTGAAACCAACTTCGTAAGAAGCCTGAGAAATGGTCATGTTCTCTTCTTGAATAAGGTGAAGTGCTTTTTCAATTCGTACTTTCCTTATGTATTCATTGATGTTTTTATCTGTTATAGCTGTAATTTTTCTGTATAGTGAACTTCTACTCATACCAATATCTCTAGCAATACTATCCACCGAAATGCTTTCTGTTTTTAGGTTTTTTAATATGATTTTTTTGAGTTCGTACAGGAACTTTTTTTCTTTATCAAGCAGTTTTAAATTGCTGCTAGATAATTCAGAAATAATAGGCTCTTGGGCTGTGAAATAGGTTTTTAGTTTTTCTCTGCTTATCAATAAATTTTGAATCCGTGTTTTCAAAATTTCACTATTAAATGGCTTGGTGATATAAGCGTCTGCTCCTTCTTCATAGCCAGATTTTATGCTTTCTGTACTGTTTTTGGCAGTTAGCAGAATAATTGGGATATGCGTTGTTGATATTTGATTTTTTAAATGATTGCATAAATCTACACCGCTTTTTTGAGGCATCATTACATCAGATATAACTAGGTCTGGAACATATTTAATTGCTTTTTCTATTCCATCTTTTCCATCATAGGCAAAAATTAAATCATAATCATCTTTAAGAATACTTTCTAAGTAATTGATGATATCATAATTATCATCTACTAATAAAATTAATTTACGATTTACATTCAGTTGAATTTTTTTCTTCTTTTCTTTATTAGATATCAGGATGGAAGATGCTCCCCATAAATTGTCAATTTGTTTGTTTTCTAATTTAGGACTATTGATGTTCAAAGGTGTTTTAATATCTTGATTTTCTGGTATTTCTATTGTAAAAGTAACCCCTGAAGTATCTTTATTATTGGAAGCATAAATAATTCCTTTGTGCAATTCAACAAAACTTTTTGTCAAGGCTAATCCTATACCTGAACCCTTCTTTTTTGGTGATTTTCCAGACTGATAATACCAGTCAAAAATATAAGGCAAGTCCTTTTTGTCTACCCCTAGTCCTGTATCTTTTACTTGAATTTTAATCGTATTGTGGTTGGCAGATAGTCCTATGCAAATTACATCTTGTTCTCTACAATATTTTACTGCATTCGAAATTAAGTTATTCATTATAATTTGGAACTTTTCAGTATCAATAGGGGCTATGATATCCTCATCGGGCATGGAAAGCTTCATTTTTATTTTCATCTTTTCAGATAAATGCATAAAACTTTGGCTTGTTTGCTTTAGTAGTTGAGAAACATTCTTGTTTTCTAGGTGCAATTGACTTAGTCCAGTTTCAGATTTTCTGAATTTTAAAAGTTTGTTTATAGATTGGTATAAGGTGTCTGCATTTTTTTTAATCAGCTTTGCTTTTTTAAGGTGTTTTTTTTCAGTTAATTGATGTATTAAATCTTCTAAGGGAGCTAAAATAAGTGTTAATGGTGTTTTTAGTTCATGTGAAAAATTAGTAAAAAAGTGAATCCGTTCTTCGTTTAAATCATGCTCTAGTTGTCTCTGTTTCTTTTCAAACAACAGCGAGTTTTTCAATTTTAAACGCTCCGAATAGTATTTTAGACCAAATACAATCAGCCCGGTGATGAGAAGTATGTAAACTAAGTATCCTGGTAATGTTTCCCAAAACGGGGGTTGAATGTTAATATATAATTGATTGGTAACTTCTTCGCCAGAATCCAACAAGGCTTTTATTTTAAGCTTATAGTTCCCTGGAGGTGTTTTGCTTAAATTTGCTAAACCCAAGCCTTTTAGTTTTATCCAGTGTTCATGGTAGCCTTCCAACAAATACGAATAATTGATGTTTTTTGCTTCAGGATATTTAAGAACTGTAAACCCCACAGTTACTAGAGTGTGGTCGTAATTTAGGTTAACTTGGTTTGCATAGGATATAGATTTATTTAAAATGCTATTGTCATTTTTATCTTGAATAGGTACTGACTTATTGAAAACCAACAAATTGTTAAACACCAAATTATAATTATTTTGGTCTTTTTGAAGCCTTTTTGGATAAAAGATATTTAGTCCTTTATTACCACCAAAATAAAGGTACCCATTATCACCTTTGATTGCTGCACCAATATTAAACTCACTTATTTGAATATTATTTAATGCACTCAAATCATAAGTTTTATTTTTTTCTATATCGTATCGGTTAATTCCGTTTGAAGTGCCTAACCAAACATAAGCTTCATTTTCCTGAACTATACTTACTATGGTGTTATTACTTAAACCATCATTTACCGTAAAGTTTGAAATAGTTTTGGTGCTAGGATTAAAGCGTATTAAGCCTTCGTACCTTGACCCTAACAGCAAGTCTCCATCTTTTAAGGCAAGGATAGAGAAGAAAATGTTTGTTTTTAAGCCCTTAGTGTTTTTTGTATTGTAATAGACAGCAGCATCAGATGTAGTATTAAATTTTATAATACCTTCGCCATAGGTTGCTATCCAAAGCGTATGCTCTGGACCTTGTTCAATATCTCTTATGTCAATATTACCTAGGATGGAAACATATTCAAAGGTTTCATTTTCTTCGTTTAATGTATATAAACCTCCTCGGTTGGTACCTACCCAAATGTGTTGATTGTCGTCTTCAAAAACAACTCTAATATCTCCTTCTTGAATAAATTTTTTAGACTCGCCAGAAGTTGTGTTAAGCAGATTAAGACCACCTTGATAAGTACCTACCCAAACTCTTTTCTTGCTATCTTCAAGGAGTGAAATAACATAATTATTACTTAAGCTTTTTAGATTATTCTTATCGTGAGTAAAGTGCTTAAATTCTCCATTTTTAGGATTAAATAAATCTAAACCACCACCATCTGTTCCAATCCATAACTTATTATTACTTGCTAAAGCTAGCGAGCCTATTCTGTTATGACTTATGGTTTGATTGTCTGATTTGTTGTTTTGTAGCAGCTTAACAGGTTCGTCTCTTGGGTTTACAAAATTGAGACCTGTACTTGTACCCAGCCACATGTTGCCATAAGCGTCTTTTTTGATGCTAGAAACAGTTCGGTTGTAAACGCTTGTAGCATCATTTTTAGGTAAATACCATTTTATAGAAATAGCATCATTTTTCTCTAAAAAAGGAGCTATTTCTACTATATTTAAGCCTCCATTTCTTGTTCCAATCCACATTCTGCCTTGGTTGTCTTCTTCAAAGCTCAGTACATTATTGTCGCTTAAACCTTTTCCAGGTATGTCAGAAGCCTTTAAGCTAAGGGTGTCGCTTTGGTTAGTAATTACACGTATTCCATCTTTAGACCCTACCCAAACATTGTCATTGCTGTCAACAAAAACTTCGTTTATAGAGTTAGGAAATTGTCTATTGCTGGAGTATACACGTGTAATTTTTTTATTGGCATAATTCATTTTATTTAAACCGCCATGAAAAGTACCTATCCATAATATCGAATCTCCTTGAAAACTAAAACTTGATATTTCGTTGGAAGAGAGTGATTCACTTTGATTCTCTTTATAGTAAAACGATTGAAGCAGTTCTTGTTGGTTAAGTACATAAAGCCCTTCATCTTCTCTCAATAATGAGAAAATTAAATTTCCTTTCGTGTCAAAGTTAAAATGGTTTACAAATTTATGGAGTTTGTCATTTGTATTTAAATAAGGTTTAAATTCGTCTAATTCAGGAATATACCTGTTAAGTCCGTCGTCCGTTGCAATAATCAACTCATTGGTTTGTTTATGGTATTTTATTTTTGAAATATTATTGTTGGACAATCCGTTGTCTGGATTACTATTGTAATTAATAAATTGTGTGCCATCATATCTGTTTAAACCATCGGCTGTTCCAATCCAAATAAAACCCAACGAGTCTTGTTCTATACTGTTTATAAAATTATTAGAAAGACCTGATTCTACATCAAGAAGGTGAAAATTTAAGGCATCATCAATTGCATTTTTCTGAACCAAACCATCTTGAGCAAACAGCCCAATACTGAAATTTAGTAATAAAATGAAAGCAATTGATAATTTAATATTCATAATAAGTAGTAACTTTATTTACCTAATATACTTTAAAAAAAGATGCAGATGAATTTTAAAAATATTATTTTTTTTGATGAAGTAAAACTAAACATTGTAATCTTTAAAACAATAGTTTTATTTATATTTAATATAAGATTCTCATCATATAGGGCATAATAAAACGAATAGTTTAATAATATGTGTTTTATTTTAAGTACTTGTCAAAAATGAACAATATGTGCCCTCTATTTGGCTAAAAAAAACCGTTATTTTATGTAATAAATGAGTGAATATTGTAATGCAGAATTTTGTTTACAACCAATTTTAAAATGTATTCAACTTTAAAATGTATTCAACTTTAAAATGTATTTAACTTCTAAAAAATGGAAAATGGAAAATAACTCTTTAAATAAAATTATGAAAATGTTAGTTTTACTTGCTACATTCTCTTTTTTAAGTTCGTGCGATACTGATGATGGAGTTTCGGACAGTAATAATCCTGAGGCAACTGATTTTTTGACAGAAATATCATCCGCTCCCGGATTAGAATTTAAATTTGAAGGTAGCATAACCGATGAGGTAGGCATTTCTTCAATCAACTTAAAGTATGCTGATTGGTTTTTAGATAAAACAATCGAACTAACTGACACTCCGAATGAATATATGCTGGATTATAAATTTACTGTGCCCGAAAACGTTTCAGTTGGGTCAGCTCATACTATTCCTATAAGCATAAACGATGTGGGTGGCAACACAACAATTATTAATGTAGTAGTAAGTTTAAACTTAGATCTTACAAGCCCAAACATTCAATTTACAAGTCCGCAAGAATTTGCCAACTTCAATAATGAAGGTTTAATCCCAATTGGTATAGAAATAAGTGATGATTTTGAATTACAATCCTTACAAATTTTAAGTAGCTCTTTAAACTTAAACGATATTGTTGAATTTAACAGTGGAGAAACCAACTTCTCTTACTCGTCTGAAATATCCATTCCAGAAAATATTAGTGGAAACGTAACAATTGAAGCAATTGTAACCGACCAGCAAGGCAATGAAGCAAGTACTTCTGTTCAAATTTCGATAGGCACTATTGAAGAATTTACAGATGTTTACCTTGTAGGAGGCTCTACTTGGTTTGATTGGGACCCTACAAAAGCGACACAAATGTGGCAAGACCCAAACGATGATGAAGTATTTATTGTTGAATTTTACTATACCACAGGCAACGATGTTAAGTTTATCGGTCAATTGGCTTGGTCTCCTTTAAATTGGGGCTTAAACCCAGAAAACACTTCAGAAATTATAAACTCACAAGATAGCCAAGGGATTAATTTTCCTGATGGAGATGGCTACTACAGGATTACATTTAATCCTTATGAATTGGAATATACCTACCAAAAATTAACCATTGATATTGCAGAAGAAGAAGATATGTATTTGATGGGAAAAGGATTTGTTGGTTACAATCTAGATTGGAATCCTACTGATGCTATTGCCATGACAAAAGACAGTAATAATCCGTTTGTATTTAGTGTTCAAGTTGAATTTTCAAACGAAGTAGACCTGAAATTTATAGGGCAAAATGATGGTTGGGGTCCTTACGATGCTGGATTTGAAGTAGGTGGTGAACAACAACTTCCTATTAATTATGTAAAAGGAGTTACAGGTGATGGATCACCAGATATAAAGTTTTTTGATCAACCAGGGAGTTATCAAATTAAGTATGACTATTTTTTATTAAGGACTAGCATACAACCCGTGGATTAAATTTAGTATACAAACCCAATAGTAAAAAACACAAACCCAAACCTGAATATTAAATTTAGAATTTACAACAGACATGAAAAAAACTAAATTATTTATATCCTTTCTTTTTTCCTTAATCACCATCGTGATTTATGCACAAGAAAATACAATTACAGGAACAGTTACCTCCAATAATTTACCTATACCCGGTGTGGATGTAATGATAAAAGGCACTACAATTGGCACATCTACTGACTTTGATGGGGTGTTTAGCATTAATGCAACTGCTACAGATATCTTGGTATTTTCTTATGTTGGCTTAAAAACCACAGAAGTAGTAGTAGGTGGTAAAAATACCATTGATGTAAGCTTAGAAGAAGAAATTGCTGAACTGGGGGAAATTGTATTGATAGGCTATGGATCTTCAAAGAAAAAGGATATTACAGGAGCAGTATCTTCAGTAAAGGGAGAAGAGTTAGAAAAAAGAAATGTTACCAACATACAAGAAGCCTTATCTGGTCAATTACCAGGAGTGCAAGTTAGGTCTGGCGGCGGAGCACCAGGTTCTGAAGCTTCAATAACAGTTCGAGGATTTTCAACCTTAAACAACAATGCTCCTTTATTTGTAGTTGACGATGTACCTCTTGATGACATTAGCTTTTTAACACCTAGCGATATCGAAAGCATTCAAGTACTAAAAGATGCTTCTGCTGCTGCAATTTTTGGTTCAAGAGCATCCAATGGAGTGATTATTATTAAAACAAAAAAGGGAAAGGAAGGTAGAACAACCTTTAATTTTGATGCATTTTCTGCTTTGCAAACGGTAGCTAGAAGTCCAAACATGGCTGATGCTACAGAATATGCCAATACCATAAATGCAGCTAGGTTAAATGATGGCGACAGCCCATTATACCAAGATCCTGCTTCATTTGGAAGAGGCACCAATTGGTTTGATGAAGTTACACAAACCGCTTTGTTTCATAATGCAGCTTTAAATATAACTAGTGGAACTGAAAAACTAAAAGTCTCCTCTGGTTTTTCATACCAAGACCAAGAAGGCATTCAACGCGGTGGCGATTTCGAAAGGATAACAGCTAGACTGAATTCAGAATATAAGTTATTAGAAAACCTGACCATTGCACAAAATTTTAGTATCGGAAAATCCTTTACAACCAATGGCCCAAATTTAGTGTCGGCGGCACAACGACTAGAGCCTACCACAAGTCCATTTCTTCCCGTATTTGAACAAGGTTCTGCTTTAAATGAATTCAGCATCTTTTCACCAACCATTACAGATGTTCCAAATGCATTAGGAATTCTAGCCAGAAATTTTAACAATACTGAATATTTGCGTGGCTTAGGTAGTGTTTCTGTAAATTGGGAAATAGTAGAAGGCCTTTCTTTAAAAACACAATTTAGTACTTACTTCAGTAGCTTCGAAAATAATTCTTTTACGCCTAATTATTTTATTGAACCCAATGACCAACAACAAATAAATTCCATTAATAGGACGCATAATAACCGTACCAATATTACTTGGAATAACTTGCTTACCTATACTAAAGACATAAAAGAACACAGCTTCACTATTTTAGGTGGTTTTATTATGGAAGGTTTAGAGCATAGAACCTTGTTTGCCAGGGGTCAAAATATCCCAAGCAACAATCCAAATTTACGGTTTTTAGAAGCAGCAACTGAAGGTTTTTTTGCATCAGGTAATAATGAAAACTATAATTTATTATCTTATGTGGGTAGGTTAAATTATTCGTTTAAAGACACTTATATTTTAAATGCGTCTATAAGAGCAGATGGATCATCCTTATTTCCAGAAGGCAATAGATGGGGAGTGTTTCCTTCAGTTTCTGGGGCTTGGTTAGTTTCAGAAGAAGATTTTATAAAAAATAATCAAACTATAGACTACTTAAAATTGCGTGTAGGTTGGGGTCAAATCGGAAATGACAACAGGAATTCTTTACCAGTTAATGCCAGACTAACCACTATAGCAAACGATTTCTACACCGTTGGTTCAGGACAAGATTTATATATAGCTACTGGACCAGGAAATGTAGGTAACTCCAACCTAAAGTGGGAAACGGTTGAGGATATAAACCTTGGTGTAGATATTAATTTGTTTGATTATAAATTAGGTGTTAACCTTGACCTATACCAAAGAAAAACATATGATATGTTGATGCCTAAGAGCATTCCCTCATATCTAGGGTCTGGTTTTGATGCACAATGGGCCAATGTAGGTAATTTTGAAACGCAAGGAATTGATTTAGGGATTAACTACAATACAGAAATTGGCAAAGTAAATGCTAGCTTTACCTTAAATCTTTCTCATTTTAATCCACGAGCAACCCGATTAGCTGATGGTGAAGCAGTGTTAGATGGCAACGATCAACGGCTTGATATATTAGCTAGAACCATAGAAGGAGAAAGACCT
>Ga0307940_1001271_pt1 | contig 14588 bp, 25 predicted proteins | sample OrgLakmetagen124_FD_201835 | JGI IMG/M metagenome (GOLD analysis project Ga0307940, IMG submission 201835) | Saline water microbial communities from Organic Lake, Antarctica - #124 | ecosystem: Environmental > Aquatic > Non-marine Saline and Alkaline > Saline | place: Antarctica: Organic Lake... | reverse complement strand
ACCCAACTGATCGGATGCCCCGGAACAGGTGATCGGATCAAATCGGAATCACTGATCGGATGTTATCGGAACCGGTGATCGGATGATCCCGGAACGCGCACTGTTGCACCGTGTCATCAGCCCCAAGCGCCACATCCAAAAGACCTATCGCGCCAAGCTGGCCCGCCCGCTCATTGGCACCGAAGGGGACCTATTTGCCTCGGGCCACTTGATGCTGGAGAATGACGAAAAGCCGCTGGCACCTCCCGGACTGGAAATAATTTCTGAAACCGAAGCCCTGCTCAGTGTTACCGAGGGCCGATACCATCAGGTGCGTCGCATGTTTGCTGCCACCGGCAACCACGTCGAGGAGCTGCACCGCGAACGTCTGGGCGGTCTTTTACTGCCTGATGTCATGGTTCCCGGTCAGTGGAAGCTGCTGAGTGAAGACGAGATCGCCTTGATATTTCGTATGCGCCGTCCCCGTCCCATTGATTTCTGCGGTTCCAGTGCGCTGCCGCGGCTGCGAGTTTCGTTCTGAGCATTCAGAAGGAGACGACGATGGCGGATGGCGGGGATGGGTTTGACGGCTGCATTGAGGTTGTGCAGCGGACGCGTGGATATCGGCGCTGGCCGGATGATGTGAAGGCGCGGATCGTGGCCGAGAGCTTTCAGCCGGGCGCGCGGGTGGTGGATGTTGCGCGTCGGCATGGTCTGGCAGCGCATCAGCTTTCGGATTGGCGACGTCGGGCTCGCCAAGGGGCGTTGGTCTTGCCGGCAGAGGCCATGGCCGGGATGTCGTCAGACGCTCTGCCAGCCTTTGTGCCAGTTTTGATGGAGCCTGAGGGCACCTGTCGGTCAGCGGATGCCGGTCGGATCAGTGGTGTCATCACCATCGAGATCGGCGACGACCTCGTGCTGCGGGTGCCTAGCGACGTTCCGGCAGAACGGGTTGCGGCGCTGGCGCACGCATTGCGAGGGCCGGCGTGATCGTCGCGGGGCAGCGGCTGCCGGTCCTGATCGCGACGCGTCCGGTGGATTTCCGCTGCGGCCATCGGGCGCTGGCGCTGATCGTGCAGACCGAACTGAAGCTGGACCCGCATTCCGGGGTGACGATCGTGTTCCGTTCGAAACGCGGCGACAGGCTGAAGATTTTGGTCTGGGATGGAACCGGTCTCGTGATGGTCTTCAAAGTCCTGGAACAAGGCAGCTTTGCCTGGCCGAAGGTTCAGGACGGGACAATGCGGTTGTCACGGGCGCAGTTTGAGGCCTTGTTCGAAGGTCTGGACTGGCGCCGGGTCATGGCGCAGCGGGTCTCTCCACCCACTGCGGCGGGATGATTTATACTCCTGTTCTGACGTTGTTTTATTGGCCTTTCCTACCAGGTTCGGCTATGAATTGGCATGTCGCAGCCCTTCGATCTCAGCCAGTTTCCAGACCTTCCGCCCGAGGTGGTGAAGGCTGTTTCTGCGTTGCAATTTGAGCTTTCTGTCGAGCGTGCGGCGCGTCTGCATGAACAGGCGGTCGTCGCCGAAAAGGACGCCTTCATCACCGAACTGACGGCACTGGTCGAGAAGCTGGAAGGCCAGGTCGGACAATACCGACATGCGAAGTTCGGACCCAAATCCGAGAAGCTCGACCCGGCGCAGCTGGAGCTGGCGCTGGAAGACCTCGAGACGGCCATCGCCGAAACGCAGGCGCAGATCGCGGCGGTCGAGGACAAGATCGCGGCCAGTGCGACCGATCCTGACAAAGCTGCCCCACGCGCCCCGCGCAAGGCGCGGGCTCTGCCCGAGCACCTGCCGCGTAACCCCGAAGCGTTCCGCGAGCGCCGTTCCGGCATCACCGCTGGCCTGGATTGCGGCCCGCACCTTCGGCGTCGTCGTCGCTTGCTTGTGAAGATTAATCAGCATGGTGGCTCCCCGTCCCGAAGTTCCCTCAGAACCGATCTTGCCATGAACAGCGCTGATCGCGGAGGGGAAATGTGATCATCCGGGATTGAACAGGTAATCCGCAACCCCGCGTCCCGCAGCAGGGTGTTTCCATCGGTGATGTAAAGTGTGTGGTCATGGGCATGCTTGGATAGCAGCGTTGGTGAACGTGGCCGAGCGACCCCGCTTGCCACTGGGCTCAGCCAGCCAGACCGTCTCAGGTTCAAACCAAACCAGCAGCGAACCGCGCCGCTTCAGGGCGGCATTGTACGAACACCAGTTCGTTGTGATAGATTGGAGGTAAAGGTTTGCTCATGCTCGGCAACTAACTCTGGCTATATAACCAGCAGTTCCCAAAATTAGCCTTGCGCAACAAACAGCCCTGCAAGCGATGAAAGACTGGAACAAACTGAAGCCAGTGCTGTTTAAGGAACAGTCACACTACGGTCCGGGATGTAACAGCTAATTTGGTATCATCCTATTTAGTGGAAGAAATCGAAAAAAATTCCAATAAAACAATGAAGGTGGAGAGAGAAAATGTCTCAGGCAAATCCAATTCCAACTGAAAGCTATGCAGCGTTAGCTACTGGAGAAAAGCTCGTCCCACACAGTATTGAGCGGCGACAAACTGGCCTTCGCGACGTTCAGATCGATATCGACTTTTGTGGTGTCTGTCATACTGATCTTCATCTCGTGAACAACGACTGGGGTATGTCCGTCTATCCGCTGGTTCCCGGGCACGAAATCATTGGGCGCGTCAGTGCCGTTGGATCTGCGGTAAACGATCTGAATGTTGGTCAGCGCGTCGGCGTCGGCTGCCTTGTTGACAGCTGCCAACAGTGTTCCTCATGCGAAAGGGGCGAAGAGCAGTATTGTCTAAATGGTATGACGATGACTTATGGGTCTCCGACCGAAGATCCCGGCGGGATAACTTTTGGCGGCTATTCCAAAATGATCACCGTCAACCGTGATTTTGTTCTAAAAGTCCCTGAAACACTCGATCCCAGTGCCTGTGCCCCATTGTTGTGCGCCGGCATTACAACCTATTCGCCACTGCGCCACTGGAAGGTTGGTCCCGGTATGACCGTTGGTGTCATTGGTCTCGGTGGTCTTGGACATATGGGGATCAAACTTGCGCATGCTATGGGCGCGCGGGTGATCATGATCACCACGTCGGCCTCAAAGGCAGAAGATGCAAAACGTTTGGGGGCGGAAGACGTTTTGCTTTCTACGGATTCGGCTGCGATGGACGCCGCGACCGGTCAGTTTGATTTCCTGCTGAACACAATTCCGGTGCCGCATGATTTCAATCATTACATGATGCTGCTGAAAATTGATGGCACGATGTGCGTCGTGGGTGCAATTGGTCCTCTCGCCGAATTGAACACCATGCCATTGATCATGGGACGCCGCTCAGTCTCAGGCTCACTGATAGGCGGTCTGAGTGAAACCCAGGAGATGCTTGATTTTTGCGGCGAGAAAGACATTACAGCTGATGTTGAGCTTATCGATATTGGCCAGATTGACGACGCCTATGAACGGATGCTGAAGAGCGATGTGAAGTACCGATTTGTCATTGACTTGGCGACATTGGGGGCGGCAGCGGCGGTCTAACCAAAGGGTCGTCGCCTCAATCGTGTAAAACCCGTCAGAGGCGACAGGCTTACGCTTTGGGCTCGCTACTATTGTTAGCTGCGCCGTCCACGAAGGTCCGTTCTGAGCCGGAAGATGACTTGGCCGGGATAGCGTCGTACGGCTGTTTTGTCCGCACAGCAGTCACTAGGGCCGTGCCGCGCGTCGTCACGTGCATCTGGTGCTCGACAACTACGCCACCCACAAGACGCCCGAGGTGAAAGCATGGCTGGACAAGCACCCGCGCTTCAAGCTGCACTTCACGCCCACCAGCGCCTCATGGCTGAACCTGGTCGAACGCTTCTTCGCCGAAATCACATCGAGGCGTATCTGGCGCAGCAGCTATTCAAGCGTCGATGATCTGAAGGCTGCGATCTTCGACTATCTGGCGCAGCACAACGAGAAGCCCAAACGCTTCAAATGGACCAAAACCGCCGAGGACATCCTCACGCGAGAACGCCGCGCGTTGGACAAACTCGACGAAATTCGCGGAAACAGGTAGGAAGTGTCAGACTCAGAACACTAGCATGGTTTTTCACCGGCAACGGTGTTTGTCAAACAAGTTGTCCGCCGATTTCATGCGGCGTCTCTGATTTCAGGAGCGCTGATTTCGCGTTCTGGGTTAAGCCAGACGGGTCCGGCTGGTTGCCAGTTGCGGGTTTTTCCTGACCAGCGTTGCGGGTTTTGCGCACGTGCATTTGCATAGAGACTGGCGCGAATGGCCAGTGCCGCAAGATCATGGCCAGCGTGGCGCGCGTTGGGAGTGACGAAGCGGATGGCGCTGTGCATATGCTCGCCGTTATACCAACTGGTGAAGGATTTCACCCAAGCCTGCGCATCGGCCTTTGTGGCAAACCCCTTCGTCGGCCAATCCGGGCGGTATTTGCAGGTTCGAAACAGCGATTCAGAGAATGGATTGTCGTTGCTGACCCGTGGGCGGCTGTAGGACGCGGTGATGCCCAGTTTCTCCATCGTGGTTTTCATTGTAGCGCCCTTCATAGGACTGCCATTGTCGGCGTGCAGAACAAGCGGCTGCATAAAGCATCCCTCGGCCAGCACCGCCTGCCGGATCAGGGTGGCCGCCAGGTCTGCACTTTCGCGCTCATGGACTTCCCAGCCAACGATTTTCCGACTGAAGATATCCACGATCAGATAGAGGTAGAAGAACATGCCTGCCACCGGCCCAGGCATCCACGTTATATCCCAGGTCCAGACTTCGCAGGCCGTGCTGGCCTTGTAGCTGGTGGGCGGTTTGCGCCGGACCGGGGGCCTGGCTCGGCCACGATGCTGCTGCTGGCCATCTGCGCGTAGAATGCGGTAAAAGCTGGACTCGGATGCCAGATACTGCCCCTGATCCGCCAGTCTTGGCACGATCTGACTTGGTGGTAGGCTGCTGAATTCCTTTGAATTACAAGCTTCCAGCACCGCCGCGCGTTCAGCCGCACTCAGCTTATTGCCTGGTTCCGGGCGCGGCACGAGGGGGCGCAGATCAGGTTGAACCTGCCCGTCTTTTGTCCAGCGTCGCAGGGTGCGGTCGCTGATCTCCAGCTCGAAGCAGGCTTTGGCACGCCGAGCGCCAGCGGTGATGGCGTCGTTGATCAGAACAACTGCGGTTTGGCGATTTGGGGTGCTGATCATGCGTCCTCTCCGTCCCCCCAGATCGCCGAGGCCTTTTTTCGCAGAACCAGAAGCGCTGCGGTTTCGGCCAATGCCCGGTCCTTGCGAGCCAGTTCCCGCTCCAGATCCTTGACCCGTTTTTTCTCTTCCTTGGTCGCCCGACCCAGACGGTCGGTGCTTGCACGGTCCCAATCGTTCGCCTGCTCGCAAGCCGATCGCCACGCCGCGATCTGCGCCGGATAAAGCCCGCGCTTGCGGCAGTATTCGGCCAGATCGGCTTCGTTCAGCGCCGCCGTTTCCAATACCGCCGCGAACTTGTCGCGCGACGACCAGCCCTGGGGGCCCACGTCAGCGTCAGGCAGAAGCTGACCCTTGCCGCGTGCAACCGCCCGCCACTTGTGCAGCGTCGCTTCGGAAATACCTTCTTCCTGCGACAGCTGCCGGATGGCCATGGTGTTCGGCGGAAGCATCCGCTTCAGCACAGCCGCTTTTCGTTCTGGTGAGTATCCCAAGTCATTGTCCTATCCCGCCCACCTGAAAATTAGAGGAAAAGTAGAGCAGCGGACAACTTCCCTGACACAGGGGGAACCTGGCCAATGCGGTTTCCATCGGCGGTCTGGAGGTTATCACCAAGCTGATCCGCTATTTCGTCCATGAGCGTGTTTGGTCACGGTTTCAGTACGGTATTGGTAAAGAACCCAAGGCGCTTCACACCTAACATTGATTTTTTCCTTTGTTTCCTGTATGTATGTATGCATGGACGGAGCTAGAAAATCCACCTGAGAGCTGGGCTGAAAGCTTGCGCTGGAACATGAAGTCCAAGTCGCTTGCAGGTTCCAAGTTGACCCAACCAATCCAGGCGGTCGAAAAAACACATCATTCAACATAAGTTGCCGTGATTGGTCTTCATTGGTCTTCAATCGCGGTGAAAGAGGAGCCCCATGATAACCTACGCACAAGCGAGAATATCGAACCCTTCAAGCTATTTCGAAACACCAAACCATGTTCTGAGCGATGGCAAGCTCAGCCGTGAAGACAAGGTTAAAGTCCTAAAGTCGATGGCTGCTGATGCAGATCAAAAGTTGGAGGCGAAGTCTGGGAGACTGGCTGAAGCAAATCCGAAATACAATGCTAAAGAACTTCAGTCTGCTCTGATCCAACTCGAAAAAACCAAAGAGCCAGAGATTGTTGAGCATTCAAATCTGCAAAATGCCCGCTTCCAGCGGATTATGGTTGTGACAACCGTTGATCAGGGTTTGAACCATGAAATAGCCGCTGTAGCTTTTGATATGGCAGAGAAGGTGAACGGCAAAGTGTTCTTGCTTAATGTTGTCCCGTCCTCATTCGAGGGGGAAGGCCTAGCAGCTCCAAGACCAATGGTTACCGCCGTTCCTCTCGTCGCTACAGATGACACTCAGATTATCGAGGACCGTAATGAGCAACTTGCGGAGCTAAGGGCTGAAAGTGGTTCAAGCGTTGAAACCGAGATTGAGGTACGCAGTGGCCAGATCGAAGAGGTGATCGTCGCGTGTGCTGATTATTGTGACGCCGATCTCATCGTCGTTGGTTCTCCAAACCGTTCTTGGCTCGAAGCTTTACTTGATCCTTCTATTGAGCGCAGGGTCACGAAATCGGCACCCTGCCCTGTTTTAGTCGTACCAGAACCAGCTTAGTTCGTTCGGTTTCCGTCAATGTCCTAAGGTGCCTGAGTCTATGAAATAGACGACTTGGCATCGCAGGGTGTTGGCGTCCAGTTGGACCAAGCAGGTCTTTTGGATTTTTTGGTTAGTTATTGATCCTAACGGTTCATCAACTGCGGAAATCTCGAAGTGATACGAGAAACCAATCCCCTTCGACACCCGTTCACCCGAAGTTAACCTGTTTAAATCGCAGCGCCAGCAACGAATACAGTAAGGAGATTTATAAATGACTAAGTTGTCAAAAATAACAGATTTTACTTTAACTAAACCGAAAAAGGAAACGCCGTTGGACAAGACGACGCGCATAGTGAGGAGAATAACCGAAGACGAAGCAGAAATACGGCACCTCAAGACTTCACGCCTTCGCAAAGCCCGTTTTGAGAGCGAGGCCGATGCACTTGATAATGTGATTACAGTAATATCAAGCAGGGTGCGCAAGAGGCACTAGTTTATCTCAGTCAAACATCCTTGCTATAGGGTAACGTTAGCGAATTTTTCTGTTTATGGTTAAGAGAAGCCCCTCGTGTTAGGAACACTCAAAATTAGAAAGACACTATATGACTGAAGGTAAACCGACCAGTCCAGAAATTGAAAAGACCCTTGAACCCGAAGTTGAAAAAGCTGGGGAGATCATCAAAAATTAAAATGAAATTATCACAGCAATGATCGCTTCATACTTGAAAAAAGCTATTTCAGGGGAAGCGATCATCTTATATCTTGTTGTGAAGCTAGGGGTTACGGCAGACAGATCCGAATCACTTTATAAATAGGTGTATAATGCTGGGGACCCACCTCCAGAAATGTAGTCGGAGCCGACTTCCACCCCTCATGGGATTCTACACATAAGCAGAGGCGGTGTCAGCAAACCGTGCTGGCATGTGGGCGGGCTCTGTTGATGGCTTGGATGCCCCCTCCCAACGGCATCGCAATGTGCCACTATGATGAGTGTTGAAGCCATCACAGAAGGAAGGAGCATCCATGTCCGAAATTACTATTATCGGTGTCGATTTGGCAAAGTGCGTTTTCCAGTTGCACGGTGCGCATATAGAGGTGGTCGCGGGATTTTGGACCAGTTGCTAAACTTTAGCGACTGATGAGGGGCCGACCTAAAATGACGAAACGCAAGCGCTATGCATTGGAGTTCAAGGCGAAGGTCGCGTTGGCAGCCATCCGCGAGGAGCTGACGACGGTCGAGCTGGCCAAGAAATACGACATTCATCCGACAATGATCACGGGCTGGAAAAAGACAGCAATCGAGAACATGGCCTCTGTGTTTGATGCCAAGATGACTGCTAAGCCGCTAATTTCCGAAGGAGAGGTCGAGAAACTTCACGCCAAGATCGGACAGCTTGCCGTGGAACGCGATTTTTTGGCCGATGCCTCCAGTCTTGGGCATCAAAGGCGTCGTTCGTGGCAGACGCGTCATCACCACGAACCCGGACACGTCTCAGCCCTGCCCGGACGACAAGGTGAACCGCCTATTCAAGGCGGATCGCCCAAACAAGCTGTGGGTTTCAGACTTTACCAATGTGCCCACATGGTCAGGAACGGTCTAAGTTGCCTTCGTGATCGACATCTTTGCAAGGCGGATCGTAGGCTGGCGAACCTCGACATCCATGATGACACAGTTTGTGCTCGACGCGCTGGAGCAGGCTATCTGGCAAAGAAAAACGCCAGATAACAAGGCTTTGGTTCACCACTCGGACCGTGGATCGCAATACCTGTCGATCAAGTATACCGAGCGCCTGGCCGAGGCCGAGATTGATCTCTCGGTCGGAACCGTCGGTGATGCCTACGACAATGCTTTGGCCGAGTGCGTCATCGGCCTCTTCAAAACCGAAGTTATCAACCAGATCGGCCCGTGGAAATCGATGCGCGATGTCGAATGGGAAACACTGAAATGGGTCGATTGGTATAATAACCTCCGCCTTCTCGGCCCCATCGGATACATCACTCCCGCAGAAGCAGAGGAGGCGTTCTATGCAAACTTGAACACGCTCGATATGGTCGCCTAGTCATTGAACAAATCACCCTCCGGTAAAGCCGGGGCGGTTCACTTCGACGTCTGGCATGACCGGGCAGCGTTTCATTTCCTGACTGAACCGGCCGATCAGGAAGCTTACTTGCGAGTGATGGACCAGGCACTGGAATCTGGTGGCCATGCGATCATCGGCACATTCGCGCCCGACGGTCCGGAAAAATGCAGCGGCCTGCCGGTCGCGCGCTATGACGCTGCTCTTCTGTCGGAACAGCTGGGGCCGGGTTACCGGCTGGTGACGTCAATCTACCATGATCACCGCACGCCGTGGGGTGCCGTGCAGCGCTTCCATTTCGGCCTGTTCAGGAAGGTTTGAACACCCCGCCCATCCGTCAATCGACCGACGCATCCAGCGACCGCTGCGCCTGCGTCGCACGAATGCGGTCGGGCCAGGTCGACTTGATGTAGTCAAGAATGGCCGCAATATCGCTGTCGGTCAGCACCGATCCAAAGCCCGGCATGCCCGAGGTGAAGGACACGTTCATATCGTCCAGCACCGCCTGCCCACCACGCGTGATGGTGTCGGTCAGCATCGTATCGTCATGGTGCCAGGTATGGCCGGTCTCGTCATGCGGCGGGGCAGGGTAGAGGCCGTCTTCATCTGGGCTGCGCCATTCCGGTTGGCCCTGCAGTTCTGCACCTTGGCAGGACGCGCAATGTTCGACATAGAGGTCGCGCCCGTCCCGATCTTCGGCATCTGCAGCAGCAGGCAGGGCGAGAACCATCGCCGCAGATACCAGAAAGGCTATTGCTGGAATCTTGAACGGGATCATGCAGCACCAGCCTTCTGCATTTGTCGCCTGCGCCGCGTGGCTTGCGCGGAATGACCGTTTTTTATGGACGTGCCACCATCTCCCAAGTGGCTCCGCCATCCTGCGAGGCGAGCATTTCGGCCTGACCGGTGACGGCATATCTGCGCATCGGATCGTTCGGGTCACGGGCGAGATGCAGCAGGTAGCCGTCCCCGAAAGCGCTGCTCAGAACCGCCCAGTCCAGCGCCACCTCGTCGGCCCGCACCAGCCCTGCACCCAGAACGAATGCCAGAACGTCGCCCTCAGCTGAGATGTCGACAAAACTGACCGGGGCCGCCGCCGGATGGGCCTGCACCCAAGTCGCGCCGCGGTCGGTGCTGCGCAACAGCCCAGTCTCGGTGGCTGCAAGCAAGGTATCGGCATCGCGCGACGAGGTGGCAATGTCGATCAGGCGCGCTGGTGCGGGGCCGACTATCGCCCATGTGCGGCCACCATCGCGACTGGTCTGGAGCATCCCGGCGTGGGCGCCGTAAAGCACGTCCGGATTGGCGCGGCTGACCTCCATCGCATGGAAATCGACTGGCCCGCCCACACCGCCTGACAGCGCCGTCCAGCTTTGACCGCCATCCTCGGACATGATGACGCCCATATTGCCGCCGCCCTGTGGGTGGCCGCTGGCATAAAGCGGCCCCGGCAAGTCGGGATGCGCCGTGAAGCCCATGAAATCATCCCGGCTGCCGCCAACCGGCGTCGTTGTCATCGACGCAAGGTCCAACGCATGCAGTCCATGATGCGTGGCAATCAGCAACCGGTCCGGGCTGCCCGGATCGAAGGCCAGCCCATGGACATGGGTTTCGCGCAGGAGCGTGGGAAGATCGGTGCCGGTTTGCGCTGCAACCGGAAGCCCAAGGAACACGCCAAGGGTCAGCGCCAGGAGAGTGCGCGGGGTGGCGATCGGGAAAGTTGCTCTGGTCATCTTGGCTATCCATATTCGGAAAAAAGTGTCGGGGCGGCCTTGCAGCAACATCAGTAAAACAGGTTCAGGCGCTGACGGCAAATTCGGTCATCATGCCTGCGGAAAGATGCGGCATGTGGTGGCAGTGCAGCATCCAGCGCGCCGCATCGCCTGCATCCAGCGCCACTGTCACCATTGCCATTGGCGGCACGTATATGGTGTCGCGCAGCGCCCCGTTAACCGTACGACCGTTGATGTTGACCACCAGAAACACATGGCTTTGCAGGTGCATCACGTGGCCCATCATCGACATGTTGTGAAACATCAACTTGGCCCGCTCGCCGCTGACGGCGGTGATGGGGATGTGCGTGTCCCAGGTCTGACCGTCGATGGTCCAGACATAGGGCTGCATCGCGTCTGCCAGCATGATCATCTGCGCATGGTCAGGCCTTGCGAGCTGCCAGCGGGTTTGCTGCCTGCAACTGTAGTTCCTGCGCCATGTCGGTATCAAAGGCAGGGGCATCGGCCTCGGACATGCCGTCGATCTTACGCACCTCGGCCCCGCTGGTCGCAAGGAGATACCGGTCCATTCAGGGACGCCTTCGCGCAGCGCCAGCACTGGGAAGGCCCCGGCACCCGGCAGATCAATCTCGATATCCAGCCGCTGCGCCATCGCCACGCCGAACCGCACACCGTGCACTGGCACGACGGCATGACCATCCACCCCGCGCACGCATCTGCTGGTCTGGATCGGTCATCGCACTGCGGCGGGCATCCGAGCCCGATGCGTTGATCGAGCCGTCCGGATACAGCACCAGCCGCCCGGTCTTGCGCGCCTTCTGCACGGCGCCGCGTGAGAGGCCAGATTTCGCTGCATAGGCCCTCTCAGACATACCTTTCATGACCATTGGGAGTGCCTCAACATATTGGTAATAAACAGGAAAGATGGTCTATTTGAGTTGATTACACTTCCCGATAGAGCGACTCTGATCGTCAAGAAGCGGCTGCATCGCGCACCGCCAGGAGGAATGAACATGACCAAGCCTACCAATTCCGATGCCGCCCGCGACGCCCTGCTGCTCACGCTCGCTGAGCGTCACCTCTTCGTTGAGACACTTGAGACCCGCAACGCCGACCATCTCGATTTCAACGAACACGCCGTCTGGGCGATCCGTTCTGCGCTCGAGGCGGCCTTTGAGGCTGGACGCTGCGCCGCTGCCGCGCCCCAAACCTGAAAGGATATGATCATGAGCACGACCACCATCCGCATTGAGCACGCCACGCTGCCCGACCATTTCGACCGCTCGCGCCCAAACGCCGTGGCCGAGGCCATCGAGGCCGCGCTGCGCGAGGACGGGATTGCCGCCGAAGCCTCGGATGTGATCTCGCATCTGAAGATCGAACTGCCGACAGCGCAGCTTGCCGCCGCCAGCGCAGTGCTGGCCGCGCTGCAATTGATCTGAGTGAGAGCAGGCCCATGAGCACCCGCGCGCAGATCGCCATCCAGACCGGGCCCGACCAGTGGGCCCATGTTTACACCCACTACGATGGCTACCCCAGCCACATGTTGCCCGCACTGGCGCGCTGGACGCCTGCCGACATCCTCGCAGCAAAGGAAATCCGACAGGTGCGCGCAGACGCGATCGACTGTTTTGATCCGCCGCGCGAACCTCCCATCCTTCAACGCCCGACCTGCCAATTCTGTCACCTGTATGTTTGGCAAGACGGAGCGTGGGTCGATCAAACACCTGAGCGCGGATGATGAGATAGCAATGTTATTGCTCTGATTTTGCTACGATAAGCGGCTCGCTCAGAGCGATGGTTGTTGCACGCAAACGATGCAACTCACCACGGAGCCACCGCCATGACCAACCCCGCCAACACCCTGATCGCCGAGTTCCGCGCTGCCGCTGAGGAGATCGAACGTATCCTCGCACCGAGCGCCTGCGCCATGATCGCCTCGCATAACTGGATCGTCATCGACGCCTTCGGGCCCCTGACCTTCACGCTGACCCCCGAGAGCAAGACGCACCGCGCCACCTGCACGGGTCATGGCCGCGCCCACAAGGTCAACCGCTTCATTCGCGAGGACGCCGAGCGGCTGGCCCGCGCCTGCAACGCCCGCGCCGCTTTCTGGGCGGACGCCGCGCGCGATGAAGCGACGACGCTGCGCCAGCACATCGCAACGCTCGACGCCGCCAGCGCCGCCTGACCCAAAACAGGCGGGGCGTTGTGCCCCGCCAACAGTCCTCGAAAGGATTTTGCCATGACGACGCACCCGATCCAGCCCAGCAGAAACGAAGATTTTGGCTTCTTTGGCACCATCACTACCTGCGCGCTGCGCGATCGCCGCAGCGCCGATGTCTGGACGCTGGCCTCGCGCCTCATCGCCGAGGTCATCCGCGCCGACAGCGAAGACGGGATGATCGGTATCCGCGACTTTCTCGACAGCCGCATGGGTCGTCACTTCGCCGATGACGTCGTGGGCAACATGACCGGCTGCAACATCGACCTTGAGACCGCCATCACCTCGGCGATCCGCCGCTGGCAGGATTGGCGCATCAGCCGCCAAACTGAGCGCGAGGACGGCATCCCGGCCGGGCTGCCCTATCTCACTGGCTGGGTGCAGCACTTCGCGGTCGCCGCCGCCATGGCCGAGAGCGACTGAAGCCAAGGGCGCAATTTCCAATCACCGCAGGAGGCTACGATGCCCAAACTCACTGAGACCCAGACCCTCATTCTCAACGCTGCAGCCCAGCGCGCTGACAATCTCGCGATGCCGCTGCCCAAGGGGCTGCATGGTGCCGCCGCGCAAAAGGTCATCACCATGATGATCGGGCGCGGCTGGCTCGAGGAGGTCGACGCCGACATGGGCAAGCGCGAGCCGCTCTGGCGCGAGACCGGCGACGGTCATGGCACCACGCTGATCGCAACCGGCGCAGGGTTTGAGGCCATCGGGATCGAACCGGTGGTCGCCGCGGTCGTCAGCAACTTCAGGAAGGCGAAGTTGAACCAAGCCGATGTGCCAAAACCCGTCGCCATCCGTGCTGGCACCAAGCAGGCGCAGGTCATTGCGCTTCTGCAGCGCCCCGAGGGCGCGGCGATCACCGAGATCGCGGCAGAGACGGGGTGGTTGGCCCATAGCGTGCGTGGCATGATCTCCGGGGCGCTGAAAAAGAAGCTCGGCCTTCCCATTGCCTCGGCAAAGGTCGAGGGTTGGGGCACCGTGTACAAACTGGACCCCGCCTGAGTTTCCGGTTTACCGCAAGCGCTCGAACACCCGGCGCAGTGCGTAGCTGCGCAGGCCCAGCAATCAGCTCGCCGTCGTCGGCCACCATGCAGGGCACCGTCCAGCCGAACTTGGCCATGCTGGCGGCGATCTTCGCCACCTGGTCGTCCCATGCATCTTGGCATTGCGAGCATATGGGTGCAGCCGATCGAGAGGCCAAGTTTCAATCTGGCTTGGCGCAAAGACGAGGTCCATGAGGCGGCTCTCTGATGTGGGGCAGGGCGGACATGCCAAGCGCGCTGCCAAGAGTGGCAACGACAGAAGCGGCATCCGCGTTGTGGGGAAACAAAAACGCCCGTGAAGTGTATCCTCCGTTCGCAAATGTTCGACGATCTACAGGCAGCAAAAGGGGGCTAGAAATGTCAACGCAAAATGTAAATCAGGGTCACCTGTTTTTTGCCTGGCTTCCAATGTGGATCTTGGCCAGGGTGGCTTCCTTAAACTGGCTAAAGTGGCTTCAAACTGGCTAAGGTGGCTTCCAAAAGGAAGCCACCTTAGCCAGAGAAGTGAGCGGGTAAGCCTCTGTTATTGTGATAAAGTTCTGAGAAAAAAGGCGCAGGTGGCTTCCAAGTGGATTCCCCGGTGAAAAAGCCACGCGCTAGCGAAATGCCGCGCTAAGCCCCCCCGTATACGGATTTGGCGAGGGAGGAACCATGCCGGGGGGGGTCGTGTCGGTTCCGGCCCATTGCGGAACT
>Ga0307940_1001264_pt1 | contig 14662 bp, 15 predicted proteins | sample OrgLakmetagen124_FD_201835 | JGI IMG/M metagenome (GOLD analysis project Ga0307940, IMG submission 201835) | Saline water microbial communities from Organic Lake, Antarctica - #124 | ecosystem: Environmental > Aquatic > Non-marine Saline and Alkaline > Saline | place: Antarctica: Organic Lake... | reverse complement strand
TGCGCGACCGACCCGAAGGCTGACGAAGAAGTCATACCCGGCCCCGATCCGCGACCGTTGCCTATAAGGACATCGCTGCGCGGTGACGGTTGATTTGTTGGCCTTGACGGGCCGTGCGCTCCCTTCGTCTCTGGCATCAAAAGAAGTCCGAAGACGGTTCCGGTGTCAAACTATATACTTGCCGAAAACGGCAATAAAAAGATAGGAACGGCCATATAAACAAGGTAAAAAGGAGGTGCGAAAGGGGCGCAACAAAGCACCCCACGCCACCACCACAAAGGACCGAAGATCATGGCAAAATTCGACATTCACCAGCACGTCACAGATATAATCATCGCGCAGATCGAAGCCGGAACCCCGCCGTGGCGCAAGCCGTGGACAGGTGGCAAGGGTGGCGCGGCCGTCCCCTTGCGGCACAATGGCGAAGCCTATCGCGGGATCAACATTCTGATGTTGTGGGCAACAGCGCACGAACGCGACTACAATTCCGCGCACTGGATGACTTTCAAGCAGGCCGTGGACCTTGGCGGCATGGTTAAGAAAGGCGAGAAGTGCGCCCGCAGCGTGTTTTACGGCACGTTTGAGAAGGACGCCGAGCAGGCCGAGGGCAAGAGCAAAGGCGAAACCCGCATCCCCTATGCGAAGACCAACAACGTGTTCAACGCGGACCAGATCGAAAACCTGCCCGCCGAATACTACATCACCCCAGAACCGCCCCGCGACCTTGGCACCGAGGCAGACGCAGACCTTGAGGCGTTTTTCGCAAGCACAGGCGCAGACATTATCAGCACCGACGAAGCGCGCGCCTACTATCGCCCCGCCACCGATCAAATCCACATGCCACCAATCGCTACCTTCTATGACGCCAACGGATATTTTGGAACGCTTGCACACGAACTAACACATTGGACAGGATCGGAAAACCGGTTGGACCGGATCAAGAAATTTCAAAACCGTGAGGCTTACGCTTTCGAGGAACTGATTGCCGAAATCGGCAACTGCCTGTTGTGTCTTCATCTTGGTGTTACCCCGCAATTCGACCAGAGCGCGGCCTATATTGAAAGCTGGTTGAAGGCGTTGAAGGACGACAAAGGGCTGATTTTCAAGGCCGCATCGGAGGCACAAAAGGCCGTGGATTATATCTTGGCCGCGACCGTAGTAGCAGAGCAAGGGGAGGCCGCATAATGGGCTGGACTTGCCATTACACCCCGCCCCGTGATGAACGCGCCGAGATTGAGCGGCTTGTGACTTTCGAGAATGAAGACAGGGCCATGTGGCCCGTCTTCACCACCCGCAAGGGATCTGTCTGGTATCTGGCCGTCGAAGTGACCGCGAAGACCGAGAACGCAGATTCCTACGGATATGAGCTGGACGCATTAGGCCGTTATGTGTTTGCCGCGGTGATCCTCACCCGCCGCGATAGTGGCGAGTGGTGCTATAAGGACATGGAGGAAAGCATGGGGCCTTGCGAGGCGCAGGCACCCCAGAAAATGCTGGACCTGCTATCGCCCACAACAAAGGAATATGCCCTTGAATGGTGGAAAAAATGCAAAGCGTCCGCAGCTTTGACGAGCCGCAAAATTGCCCACGGCGATACGATCCAGCTTGCCGAGCCGTTGGAGTTTAGCGATGGGATCGATCGCGACACGTTCACCGTTCAGCGGCAGCCAAGCGCACCACCACCCATTTTCTTTGCAAAAAACGGGTATGGCTTGCCGGATCAGCCGTTTCATGCAGCGAGCTTGGATCAAGGTTTGATCCACTTTGTACTGACACTAGCGCCGCGTTTGCGGGCCTAGTGTCGCACTCAATATGACAGGGAGGCGGATCATCTAAGAATGACCCACCCCCCTGCCCCGCCCTTCGGGCGGACTGGCCTGCGGCCAGGGTCAGAGGTTCAATTTGCCCGCGAGTTCTTCCAGTGCCTCTTTGAACGCTGCAATGTAAATTAGTCGGCAGCAATCGACGTTCTTGAAAACTTCAAGCGGATCGTGGCTGGCACGAAACCGATCAAGTGCATCACGCCTGACATGCAGACGTTTGGCCCGTGACGGTTCGACCGTCTTTGGGCCCTCCAAGGCCAGTGAAAGTGTCGCTATGTCGATTTTTTCCATAATCTTCAAGGCACGGGCGAACGACCAATCCATGAGATAATCTTCGGTCATGCCGCTTTCCGCCTTCAATTCACTGAAACGCGCAGCGAGTGACACCGGGACCCCTGCCTTGAAGTTTACGACCACCGTTTCATCTGTTGGGGTTGAATTGATTGAAGGGGCTGTTGCTGTTGGTTCTGCCTTGGGCAGCGCAGGAGCTTTCTTCTTTGGCTGGGAAAAAGCCGCTTGTTTCGCCTTATCCGGTCCGGGTTCGGGAGTCGGCTCGGGAACGTCAACGGGTTCTTTAGGCTTGACCTCGTTACCCATAGTGAATTTATCAAGAATATGGCTCTTGGGCATTTCAGTATCGACAACCGAGAATTGCCTTCTTTTCTTAACCATTAGTTGGCCTCCTCGAATAATTCGTTGATTACATCGAGACCGTCTTGCAGGACCGTGTAGGTGTTTTTCGCGTTCAGCGCCTTGGCACCTTCCTTTGTGTCTTTCTCCCGCTTGAACCTTGAGTGTAGCGGGCCTTCGTCGGACCAAAGCTCGATGATTGCAGAATGTCGGATGCTGGCTTGCAGGCACAACGGATGCTGACCGAGGGCGTCCATCACTTCGGATCGCGCCTTCCCTCGACTGGATTGCGACGGAATGTTGCACCGAACAACTTTGACGACAGCCTTGCTTTCTTCATCCAGCTTTTCGACCATTTCCATCACAACCTTTGCGGTTTCCATTGTTGTATCAACGGAGTCTGCGCCAAGCATGATAGGCAAGACTACAAAGTCACTGTTGTTGACCATGTAAAGCGACGCTTCATCGCCAAACCCCGCTGTATCGACAAAAACCATTCCCTCTAAATCCGCTTCGATCAGGGAATTGAGGGCGTCAACAATCTGGACCATTGTGCTGGCCTTGAAACCTTTTGCGTTTGCGGGCCAGTTCCCCGCCTTCTTTGCCCTCTCGATCCACCCCATCAGGTTTTGGGTCGGATCAGCGTCGAACGCGACAACATCCTGACCAGCCGCCAAGGCCGCGCTGATAAGCACTTTCGTCAAAGAAGTTTTTCCTGCACCACCTTTGGCGTTGATAACCGACACCACGTCGAATCCGTCGCTCATTTTGTCCTCACTCTGTTTTTGACCCGTAGGTTTTTATGATTGCCGGATGCTTTCGGAGCGATCCTCTGTCTTCACTCTTGTATTCCGTTTGGTGTTTCCCTGTCAATCGGTGTTGGCGGTGTTGGCGGTGTTGGCGGTGTTGGCGGTGTTGGCGGTGTTGGCGGTGTTAGCAGTGTTGGCGGTGGTACAAGGTATAACAGTCCAACCAGTTATAATAGTTGTTGTAGTTATGTAGATGCAATTGCGTGTAATGGTCAATTTAGTGTATCGGTTCTTTCCGGTGCTTTTGGTGTAGTTGGTCGTTTTGGTGCTAACACCAGTCGAAAAAGCCGCACTGTCAGTTTTTGCGCCCCTAGACGCTATGTAGGCACCGCTCCTTTGGGGGGGGTAGCCGATCACCCACGCATGGCCTCTTACGGGCCTTCTGTCGCGCATGAAGGGCATTGAAGGTTGTAAGCAACCTGCTTGAAAATGCCTCTTGCCCTGCGATCTGGCGATCTTCGGGAAGAAAATTGCCAAACACTACCCGAATCCTGCCCCCCAATCCTCTTATTCGACACCTGCGGCGTCGAGAGATTGAAAATGGAAGGCGCAAGGGGTAGTGTTTGAGTTGCAGGATATGTTCAATGTTAACCAAAATTGCATTTTGGAGCCATGTGTGAAGCCTTTTGAACGTCGAAACCGTATCCGAACCCTGCTTTCACAGGGTATTCCAGCCGCGCAAATTGCGCGTCAGCTTGGCGTTGCGCCATCGACGGTCTATCGGATCAGAAGCGGTCAAGGGGCGGTCATTGGCGACCGTGCTGGATACGTCTCAATCGGAACGAAGGTGACGGAACGCGAAAAGGCGGGCCTTGATCGGCTTGTTCGAGCGAATGTCGCGGCCAGCCGTTCAGCACTGTTGCGAAAAATGACGCGGGCCGTGGGGGGGTTTTACGATCCAAACCCCGGCGAGGAAGAATTTTTGACGGAAGCGATGCGGCATCTTACCGCCCTGGGCGGTAACTTTAACCAAATCGCCAAAGACCTTTCCGTTTCGGTGAAGCGAACGGGAGCCGCAAACCCTTCGCCAGACCAGATCGAGCGGATTCGTGAAGCGAACGACGAAGTTGAGAAGATCAAACAGGTAGTGGGGTCGATGCTACGCAACGTCCAGGTCAAAGCCGCGACCCTGCATGAGCGTGTTTCGTTAAGTCCTTCGGAGGCGAATGACAATGAGTAAGCGTTATTCGTCAATCGAACAGGTTATGGGCCGCTTGTTCGACCGTGAGCGTCCGAACAATGGTGGTTCTCTACGGCGTCAAGGTGGTGCAAACCGCAGCGGTAAATCGTCCGGCGGGCAGGGGCCATCACTTAATCGTATGAGCCGTGTCGGTGCGCGCCACGGACAGGCTATCTTCAAACTGGTCCGAACTGGTGGTGTTGACAGCAAAGGCGGCTTGAAAGGTCAGCTCAACTACATTTTTCGCGACGATAAGGTAGCCGAAGTCATTGATCCAAGCGGCATAGTCAAAGCGCACGACGAACCTAGCAATCAACAGATCAACAGACTTGTGACCAACCTGTCAGATAACTGGTGGGCAAAGACACGAAACGGGCAAACGTCCCATATGATCCTTAGCTTTCCACAGGGCACCTCAATCAAGGACGTGGCCGAGATTGTGCGCGATGTGTGTGCCGAGAAATTCGACGGTGGTGACGTGCGATACAAGTATGTCGCCGCTATCCACGACGATCAGGAACATCACCCTCACGCCCATATCGTCTTGAACCGGCGCGGCAGTGATAACGCCCTTTTCAATATGCGGCGTGATACGGATCACAGCTATGAAGCGTTCCGCGAGGCAATGGCCGCACATGCAGAACGGCGGGGTATCATGCTTGATTGCACGTCAAGGTTCGAGCGCGGCATCACCGATCGTCAACCCACCCAAACAGAACAATGGAACGCGAGCCGGGAAGGGCGCTCACCCGTTCAGCGGCCACGAACAGGTGCAGATTTACAATATGCACAACAAGTTATAAGTTTTGCGAAGATCGGGTATGAGGCAATGGCGGTGATTGCAGCCAATGCCGACTGCGCCCGTCTTGAGCGTTCTTATCACGACATGGCGAACATGCTCATGTCCAGCGAAGGAGATTACAAAATGCCTGCCCTAAGCGCCGACGAACTTGAGAAGTTTGACCAGTATGCGTCCCTTTTGAACGATGCTCTTGCGAAGTCGCAGGAGGTTCTTATGACGAAAGACGCAACCGCTCGCGTCCCTTACGAAAAGCAGCTCACAGAAGATATGGCAGCGTTTACCGCGCTTAGTCCCGATGCGGGCTATGCCAAAGGATTGCACGAAGACCCGCGCGGCCAGTCGATCTACATGCACGAGACGGGCAATCGTTATGCACCGTCTGAAATGACCGAACGGATCGAAGAACATATCCGAGGCACCGGACTGGACGCGCAAGCGATCACGGCACGACTGCAAACAGGGGCAGGGAACCTGTATCTTGAACAGATGTGGATGCAGGACGATTTGCGCCAACTGGCGAAGGCGTCCGACCTAAACCTTTCCGATCCCGACGAACGCCAGCAGGCCGTTTCCGAACTGACCAACGCCTATCAGGAAATCCGAGAGGATCTTATTGAAAACCGTATGCTCCGTGTCGTGCCACACCTTGAGGCCGACTATCTGGATGAAAAGGGGCAAAGGCAGATCACAGACATTGAGCGCCGCGACCTGACAGATGCTTTCAATCGACAAGATTGGCAGCCGGGGCGGGGTGCGGATGAAAATCATTACGAAGACGTAATGAGCGGAATAGACGAACTACGGCAACAATCTGAAACAGTGGCAGAGCAAACACGATCCCATGCGATTGTTGTTTCCGAATTGTGGGATAAACACGGGGCAGAGTTTGAAAAACCCGTTGGCTATCTGGCGGAAGACGAGCGTGAGCGCGAAGCCCCCGAACAGGCCGCGCCCGAAGTCGACCGTTTTGCGGAACTGAAAGCACGTAGCAGCGATGATTACATGCTCACCAACAACGCGGAAGAACACCAAGAGGTGATCCGCCTTCTCAAAGAGAATACGACAGACGCGCAGTATGACCGTTTCCGACGTGGCGATCTGACCGCTATCGACCACATAACGGATGATAAGGTGTTCGGTCGTCAGCTTTTGATGCAGGCTGAAATGAATAACCGAAGCACAGGCTTTGAAATGTCGGATGAGACGGAGCGCCTTATGACGGATAGCCGCGACTTCCTCAAAGATACCTTCGAGACAGACCGTGACCGTGGCTACGAGAACGAGAGGTAGAACCATGCAACGTCAACTTGCCGCAGGGCTGTTCTTCGCAACGGGCGGGCAAATGCTCGCCTACATTTTCGCAACAGAATGGGTTGACTACAATCTACCCGGCTCCATCGGTTATGACTATCTGGTGAAAAACGTCCTCGATCTACAAAGACGGGACGAAGGGCTGTTCACACAAGTCTGGCTGATTTTCCTTTTTTGCGCCATCGGCGGTTTTGCGTTCGGTGCGCATTTTGCATCCGAAGCGTTGACCCAGCAGGGCAAATCTAAGTGGCAATCGCTGTCACAGATGCGCCGGAACAAGTTGCTAGGAAAGCCGGGGACGGGCTTCATTCTCGCCAAAACCACGAGGCCAAGCCTGCCTGGACGGTTCGTCACGTCCGACAAGTATCCAAACTGTCTGATCGTTGCACCCACGGGCGCGGGTAAGGGTGTTGGTTTCGTGTATCCAAACCTTCTGACGTTCGAGGGATCTACAGTCACGCTCGATATTAAAGGCGAAAACTACGAGACTACCGCCAGATGGCGGTCGAAGATGGGCAACAAGGTCTATAAATTTGCACCCGTTCAATTCGGTCAGGCGTCACACAGATACAACCCGCTTGAGCGGATCGGCAAGCTATCGACTTACGGCCAGATCAATTTTGAACTTCGCAAAATTGCCACGCTGTTTCTTCAGGCGGACGGAGCAGGGGAGTGGCTAAACGGCGCGATCCAGCTTTTCTGCGTAATCGGCGGTGTCGCCCACGAGCGGCGCGACTTCACGCTTGGAGGCATCTACCGTGTCTTGTCCGAGGGAGAGGACAATCTGCAAAAGCATCTGAAAGTGTTGTCGCAGGGCGTTAGAGAACCAGCGTTGAGGCGTGAACTCGCATCGCTTGCCAAGTTGGAACAGCGGACACTTTCATCCTATATGTCAGTAATGAACAACGCAGGGTTCGACCTTTGGTCAAACCCTCACGTTGACGACATGACTTCGGCCAGTGATTTCAGTTTTGACAACATACGCCGTGAGAAGACCTCGATCTACTTCATCGTGTCGGACGGCGACCTAAAGCCCCTTGCAGGTTTGGTGCGCCTGTTTTTCAACGAATTGGTATCTACCATCCAAGCCCGTAAACCGGGCAAGGACGAGCCATATCACGCCATGCTGATCTTGGACGAATTTCACAGGCTCGGCAAAATGTCAGAAGTTGCGGAGGCCATGACAACCATTCGTGGTTTCAATGGCCGTATTGCGATCATCACGCAGACCATCCCCAAGCTGGACTCGATCTATTCCTACGAAGAACGCCTTTCGATTCAGGGTGGCGCGGGCTTGAAGCTCTACATGACACCTTCCGAAGAAATGACAATCGAAGACCTGTCCAACGCGGTCGGCATGACCACCAAACGAACAGTCACACGGTCGAAACAAGCAGGGCTGGGCCAGCGGGCTACCTTCACCGAACGCACGGACGAAAAGCCGTTGCTAACGGAGGACGATGCAAGACGGTTGCCGGAGGACGTGAGCATCATCATCGTGAACGGCAAACAGCCTGTTAAGGTCAAAGCTATCGTTCACTGGAAAGATCAACGGTTTAAGAAAATTCTCAAGAAGCAGGAACAGCTTGGATGGGATTTTGTCGATAAGTCACTTTTGCAATCACGGATTGACAACATCGAGCGCAGGACGGTCAGGCCACAACTGGCTGGCTCTGCCTCCATCACCAATCAAAAAGGCAAAGAACAGCAAGCAGCGCCCGAGGGACCGACGACAGAGAATTTGAAGCAGCTAGCCGCGTTGGCTCCGAGGATTCTCGACATGCTCGACAGTTTCAACGCCATCCAGGATCGTGAGGACAAACCAAACACCGACGTTGTACCAACGATGCCAGAGGTTGTTGCTAGAACCAAAAAGACAGGTGATCGCACCAAGTTGGCAATAATGGGCCAAGCCCAACTGGACCTAGGCGATATGCAAATCGAAGGAGATCCAGTGGAGGATGGAAACGAAAGCGACGATAAGAAAATGCCGCCAAAGGCGGCTTGATCTACATGATCGAAAGTGGGGGGCAGTGCCCCCCACTTTTTATTTGCGCCGCAGCCGCGCCATCCGTTCTGCCGCTCGATTGATTTGGTTTGCCCGGAGGTTCACGGCGTCACGCGAATTGGCGACAGGGTTTTTCGCAAATCTATATGTATCCCCAGCCGCGCCACTAACTGCCGACCCTACAGCCGCACCGCGCTGTGCTGCAGATTTGGGCGCAGCAGGCTCCATCCCCGTAGCCGACCTACCAGCACCACCCGCAAATCTGCCCGCCGAACCAGTTGCCCGCCTCAAAGCGCCGCCCGCGACGGCTGTAACCGCTCCAAGCGCGAAATCACCAGCTACCAGCGTCACAATCAGCGGACTTAGGATCACAAGAAACGACGCCAGCACAAGCACTGTGAGGACGGGTGTGATCTGACCAATAGTGTCGATATTGTCAGGGTCGATGCTGGCGATGGTAGCGTTGCCCATTCCGAGAATTGTTGCAAATATTCCAATTAAAATAAGCGGGAACATCAAAACCTTGATGACTCCACTTAACCACGTCTCAAAGTACGATTTCGTTTGGGTTGTAAGGGTCGCAAGTATGGCGAACGGTGCAAGGCCAACCAAAACAGCTAACACGACCCTCGACGCAACCATAGCCAAGGTTGCCAACGCGCCAAAGACAGCAATCGCACCGAACATTAAGGCATTTATCATCCCGCCAAGAATGTTCAAACGACCAGCGGTCACGTTCGCATATGCCCCCATGTTTTCCGAAAGATTGTCCAGTTCTCTTGGGAAACTTGTCGTTGTTTCACCCGCCCCAAGACCCCCGGCAAGCAATGCATTTCCAATGGCCTCAAAACCTCCCTCAATAGCACCAAAGACGCCATTAAAATCGGCCCAGCTTTGCATGAATAAAGCCACAAAAGCCAATTTGAAGATCAACCAGATTGACGTTCCAGCTTCCATTGGGCGTACTTGAAGCGCCATGTTGATAAGGACGAGAACCACCACAAGCGCCGACAAAACCTGCGCCGTGCCTGCTATCTGAGACGCAACGGATTCAAACTGCGTTTGACCCAAGGAATCCAACAGCGTCATGGTATTCGTATAGGTTCTTTCAATGAAACCCATGGACTTACTCCACGCTTGCGCACAACCGCGTTACCATAGGTAAAAGCGGGCGGCTAATGTCAGTAAATCCGTCACGAGCTGCATTGAAACGATTGCGGGTTTCATCGTTCCAGACATACTTAGAATCGACACTTACATCATTCCAGATTGTTTCAAGGTCAGCCCTATAAGCATCCCAATCAGGATAAAGCATTTCACAATTGCAGCTTTCAGCATCGGCAATAGCCGAAGATCGCTGATAGCTACGGAACTCCTTCGCCAGATCAAGTCGCCACTCAAAGCCAAGAGGATGCTCCATCATCCATTGAGGTAGTCCGGGGCGCTCTAAACACCGGTTCCTGTTTTTCCCCGTTGGATCAACGTAGACGTCAACAGCATCCGTTGTCTCATTGGAAGGCGTGTTCGTCTCGGCAACGGTTATTTGTCCCGCGAGGATGGCACTGACCGCGACCGCAGCCCCAAAAATAGATTTAGGTCTCATCGACAGCATCCTTTTTTTCGTCATACCGACGTGGTAGAAACACCTCTAGCACACCGCGTTTACCATCGCGCTTGCCAACATGAACAATCACGTCGATAGACCGCGTGACGTAAGAAATCATGTCTTGATAGGTCATTTTTCCATCTGCTTCCAACGCAGTCTGCGCCATCCGTTCCACGGCTAATTCCGCTGTTTCGGCGTGGATAGTCGTGATCGACCCACCATGTCCGGTGTTGATCGCTTTGAGGAAGGTATAGGCGTCCGATCCGGTGACTTCCGACAGAATGATCCGATCAGGCCGCATCCGCAATGATGATTGCAAAAGCACATCAGGGCTGCGGATAGGATCAAGACGGTTCGATACCATCATTACCTTATTTGGCTGACGAGGCATCAAGTCCGGCACGTCCTCGATAGTCAAAATGCGTTCACGATCATCGACCTGGGCCACAAGCCACCGTGCGATAGTTGTCTTGCCAGAACTGGTGCCGCCGCTCACAACAAGATTCAGTTTTTCTTTGACGCACATTTTCAGTGCCTCGATAAGATTGCCTTCGGCCAAGCCCCAGACGCGGTTCGTCAGCTCGCGCCGTGCCGCACTCGCGCTTTCCGGCCCATCACCAAGATAGGCCGGCTCAAACATTTCTGTGTCCGCTTTGAAGAAGCGCATCGACAAAGCATCCCCACCGCGAACGACAGGGTGCTGCACCATTTGGGCGCGGATCAGCCAGTCGCGGTAGTTGATCGACACACTGCCCACGGGATGTTTTTCAGAAAGCCGGATATTGCCTTCGGCGGCAATTTGCATCCCGGCATCCCTGACTTCTTCATCCGTTAGCTTGATAGATGAAAGCTGCATCGAGGCATCACCACGATTTTCATACCAGACCTGCCCATCAGGATTAACGCAAATCTCTACCAGATCATCGTTCAGAAGATTGCGAAGCTGTCCGAACGCCTTATCGACGTAGCTTTCATCCATCAGAAAATCTCCAAATCCCGATCAACAATGATCGTTACCGATGTGCCTTGGCGCACATAAATTGTTGGCGGAATGTTGATGTATGCACCGATTGCGCTGTCCGTAGCAGAGCTAAGATCGTCACCTACATTCTCCGCTATCGTCACTGCATTTTCGCTTTCTGTTTCACTTGCGGCGATAGACGGTACAGCGCCGATAATTGAAATGGCCGCTGCGCCGCCAAATCTTGCCGCGAAGCGTGTATCAACGGTTCCACCTGTTCCGCTACGGCCTAGCTGGTCTGCGCCATAGGAAGCAATGTTGATTGAGCGGTTGCTTGGTGTGAGAATCCGTGTCCAGACGATCAAAATGCGTTTCTGACCAAGCTGAATACCACTGCTATATTCACCAAACACCTTCGATCCGGCCGGTATAAGAACCGCCGAACCATCCATACTATGAACGTCTTCTGCTACAACACCACGGATGGGACCGGGCAGTGTGCTATCCACCGCAGTCTCAAGGGACGCTTGGATGATCGTGCCTTGAGGGACAGTCGCTTGGGGGGCAGTGATCTGGGAGGCCCGTGCGACCGCGACAGGTTCAACAATCCGGCGCACAAATGCCTCGGCATCGCTAAGTTCGCGGCCTTCGCCTGAACCCGCTCCTTGTGCGGCTGTGTTATTCACTGCGATCAGGCCGGACTCTGCCCGCTCTTGTTCCGCCGCAGCACGTTCAGCCCGAAGGGCTTCAAGACGTGCGCGGTCGTCAGCTTCGCGTTGGGCAAGGCGTTGGCGTTCAAGAGCCTCTTCTTCCAAGCGTAGCGTTTCCGCCCGAAGCCGCTCTTGCTCCAAGGGATCGACGGCGCGGGCTTCACGAAGTTGGCGCTGAAAATCCTCCGTTTGTGCCAAAAGGTCTTGCTGCGCCTTGGTCTGCGCCGCCACAAGGTCGCGCTGATTTGTTGCAATCTGTTGGCGCATGGCCGTCAGCGAGGCTTGCAGTTGTTCCTCTGTGTCACGCGCCCGATCTTGGTCATTTTCCGCCGTGCTACGCAGCGCCGCAATATCGGCCGCAAATCTGTCACGTTCCCGTTCGAGTTCTTCACGCTGCAATCTTTGCTGTTCGGTTTCATCTTCTCTGGACGCGGCCAGCGCCCGTGCCGCAGCAAGATCAGCTTCAAGGTCCGCGAGGCGAGCAAGTGTAGCACTATCCGTCTGTGTTGTGATAACCGGACGGTCCACAAAGATAGGATCAGGCGGTAAGGGCATCGCAAGACTATCATCCGCTGACCTGTCCTCTGGAAAGTCTTGAACGCCGCTCGATGGAATCGACACGGTTGGTTCTGGCGGTTGTGAGACGGAATCATAAAGCGCATACCCGCCTACGCCAAGAACCAGTGCTGCCGCAGCAACACCAAGCGTCTTACCAGCCGACCCTCTTTTGCTTGAAGATGCAACTTGACCTTCAATGTCCGCCATCCTGCTACGCAGGTCGCTATTTTGATCGCTCATTGGAACAGCTCCGCAATACAGATTTCTTCTTCACCAAGACGCAGCGCCCATTGCTGGGACGTGCCGCTGACCCGAACGGTGCGACCTTCCACAATCTGGGAGTTCACGCTGCGCTCACGACCGTTTGTGACCTTGAAGACCGCAGGCACAGGCGCATTTTCCCGAAACCGGAAATATGTGAACGCGCCATCATCCCATATCGCAATTGGCGTAATTTCACTTTGGGCGCTGACGCCATAATTGGTGTTCTGTGCTGTGCGAACAGGCGTGGTGCCTGCTTGCTGGCGTGTCCGTTCGGGATAACTGAAACGGACCACATAGAACGGTGACGAATTTTCCCGTACGGTGAAATAGTAGCTCCGGCGATCAGTATAGACCGTCACGTTCGTCTGGACGCCCCGCGCCGTAGGTTTAATCGCAAACACACGGTCGCCGGGAATGGATTGAAATTGAAACGCAGAAGTGTCACCAGCGACAATCGATACGATCCGCTCACCTTCTTCAAACTCGATGGTGGTGGCCCGCGTCAGTGTCACGTTGATAGCATACACTTGACCATCGACATGCTGCGTAACGCGCACACGATTGTCATGTGATCCTCGTGGTGGCGTAGCTTCCGCAAGTGCAGCAGTCCCAAGACAGGCAATCAGTGCGCCGCATAGTATTCCAGAACGCATCATTCTCTCCGATCCTGATAAAGCTCATAATCTGTCACTGTAAAACCTAGCGGGTTCCGCCAGACGGCTTCCAAAGTAGATTGTTCTTCGGTCACGAAGTCGAAGCCGATCACCGCAGTAAAGTTGCCAGTGTTCGCGCCATCGGGGTTGGTCAGTCGTTTTCTCATACGGACCTGCACCCGATCTTCATCCAGAAGCGTGATGCCAGTCACAACAACGTCCACTTGCGTCCTGTCACCATATCGGTTCGGCAAATACCGCTCACTCCCCGAATCCCAGAGTTCGACCAGCCCCCGCCGCGCACCTTGTTTGGTCCGAGCCAGCGCACGGTTGATCCGAATATCGTTGTCGATCTGATTGTAGGTCTCACGGTCGATCACATACTGATAGACCAGCGATTGCACGACCGCCGACCGTTCATTCAGCGTAACCGCCTCAACAGCAGCGTTAGGCACGGCCATTCCCGTTTCAGGATCGAAAGGAACAACAATCGGCGCAGGCGGTTGGTGCCAGACCATGACCGCAGCAGAAGCACACACCGAGACTACCGCTGCGACGGTCATACCTGAGAAAGCAATCTTCCAGATTTTTTCGCGCTGCATCGCACCGTAAATGACTTCCGCCTCAAGAATATTTTGCGAGTTATCAGCCATTATTCAAATTCCGGCTGTGCGAAGTCGGTGAATTTTTCAATGTCGGCCAGCGTTGCTGCATCCAGCACACCATTCATGCCGACATTCATGGTCTGCACGGATTCCAACTGCCACATCGCTGCCATCGCGATTGCAAGTTCGGCTGTGACGCGAGTGTTGTGATCGACGGACTCTTTGAGGCTGTCCATGTTCGCAATTTCCGTAACCAGAACACCTACCCTTTCGACCGACTGTGCTGCTTCCTCATAGGCGACTTCCGCAGCCGCAGATGTTGCTGCACCCGTTGTTGTCGCGGTGGCATTGCGTTCCGCTTCTGCGACACCAGAGTTTGCCATCGCAGTCACTTCGTCCTGTGACGTGCCGCCGCCTTCGAGCGCGGTAGTGATCCGGTCCTGAAAGCCTTCCGCACCTGCACCTTGCAAACCGGACCAATCGCCCCTCGCACCCCGAAGAAGGGTGCCAACCATGTCCGCGTCAAACTCGCCTTCAAGGATGCCGTCGAGGTCTGCACCCAAGGCAAGTTCGAGGACCGCAGTTGGATCGCTAAGAAGATCTTCAATTTCGGTCAGAAGGCTTATCCCTCTGAGGCCGGTTCTTCTACATGTTGATTTGACTGGGCAACCTGTGAAATCTGGTTACGGCCTGTAATCGGGCTGAGGAAGGCTTCGACGGAACGCTGGTAGCAGTGTGCTGG
>Ga0307940_1001228_pt1 | contig 14922 bp, 15 predicted proteins | sample OrgLakmetagen124_FD_201835 | JGI IMG/M metagenome (GOLD analysis project Ga0307940, IMG submission 201835) | Saline water microbial communities from Organic Lake, Antarctica - #124 | ecosystem: Environmental > Aquatic > Non-marine Saline and Alkaline > Saline | place: Antarctica: Organic Lake... | reverse complement strand
GTTTTTCAGGTACCATTTTGGAAGCGGCCGTTAGTGCTTGGTGGATTGGTTAGGCTCTTGAAATCATAGCACTTTCAGCCGCTTTCTTTTATACCCTCATGAGAAATTCGGGCTAGGCCGGAACTTTCTCTGAAAGCACCGCCTCCGTCAAAATATCCAGAGAAATCACCAAGAAAAACTCTATTCGCTTGTAGAAAACTGAAAACGAAACTCATTAGTTCAGAGGATAAAAGTACACAAAAAAAAGAAACAAAAAGCCAAAATTTAAAACCCAAAGACTTTGTAGGAACAAAATTAAATACGAGAACCAAAGGTGCTGAATAGTGAAATAAAAACCCAATAGCGGAAGACAGTATAGTAGCGATTTTTTTTCTTTTAGATAGAAAAGTAATGATAAAAATCACGATAGAAATAGGTAAACTCTGTCTGACTGTGTTGGTAGCCGAAAAAACTGGGCCGATACCTAAAAAAAGAATAACCGACAAAGAAATCATCGATACTGAATCAAACCTCGAATAATAAATACCGCCCCAAAAAAATAAAACAGTAAATAGATAACAGATAAACAAAAAAAAGTTACCGTTCAGTTCTAGCGAACTAACTATATTGAGGATGGCCAGAAACCCTGGCTCGAAGCGATTAATAATAAAAGCATCGTTCGCCTCAAACCGCTCAAAAATTAACAAATAGTTCCAATAATCAGCGCCCACCTCATGCCGAAACCCCATAAGAAAGGCTAAAACCGAAAATGGAATAAACAAAAAAACCAAATTATACCTTTTTGAAAATGCCAAATTGCTAGACGAACAGCCTGAAAAATGTATAAATAAAAGGCAGAAAAAAAGAAACAAAAAGAAAATAAAAAAATATACCATCGCAGTCAACGCCGGTATTCATTATACTTAAAACCAATGAAGTAAGAGAGAGAGCCGAGACCTCTCATTACTCTATCAATACCTTTCTTGGCGCCTTCCCCCCCCTGACTTATACCTTTAATTAACGCCTCAGCAAAACCAACGGGAAGAAGCAATATAGCTCTAGACAAAAGGAAAATAGTTGGCTTTCCGTGGTCCAGTTTTCGTTCAATCATGCAGTGAGTCAATCCGTAACGGAAATGTCTTTGCAATCGCCATTTCATTCCTTGCCTCATGGCAGGCATCTCCTCTGTTACTACAGCATTAGGGCAGGATTTTATTCGAGCACCTAACTCTATTGCTCTCCGAAAAAACATCGCGTCTGACCCACCTGTTTGGGCAAAGTCTTCATCAAATTTCAGGCTTTCTGCAATCCACTTTTTAAAAATCACATTATCAGTTTCAGCTATATCTCTTGAACACACATCATCAAAAGAACGCTTAGCAACAACCATTCCATTTTTTTCTTGATTAACACCCCCACTTATAACATCTACACCTTTTTTATCTATTTCTAAGACTATATTTTTGAGCCAGCTTGGCTCAACCCACTCATCATCGTCAATAAACGAAATAAAATCAGCGCCGAGCTCTAGCGATTTTTCCAAACATCTGTTTCTTGCAAAAGGGATTCCAGGTTTAGGTTCCCAGTCATACATTATATTTATTAAGCCACAATATGACTTGACTATCCCTTCGGCACTTGGACTGTCATTATTGTCAACAACCACAACACTATATTCATAATTTTGACTTTTTTCTGCCTCGCAGACCGAATCTAAGCACCGACGAAGCATCTGATTTCTATTACATGTTGCTATGCAGATTGAGACTTTTTTCATGAAAACACTCTATTTAAAGCATTAATCTAACGAAGCAAGAAATTACTAATGTTCGCTTGCTGTGTTTCGGATTAGCCACGCGATCTAAAAAGCAAACTAAACCTCCAAATCCGACCAACGTTCAACTGCCCATTCAATCAACTCACCTTTACGATCCCGAATATTTTGAAGCGTCCAACTATCAGGTGCGCTTCCAATCTGCTCATCCAGAATCAACAACCCCTGCTGGCGATAAGTTTTGACTTTCTCGCTGTAGGGTTCACGCCCTATGACGCTATTCACTTTAGGCGGTAAAAGTGTGAGGTTGCCCAGCCAGTGGCAGAGCCCATCTGCACCGGGCTCGCATGCTTCTTCCTGTATCAAATTACCCCATCCGGCCCTTCGCCGTAGCGCTCGAAGGCTACGGAATGTAAGGCGGAGAGTATGCCTGCCGCCAGGGTTTCGAAGTCTGATGGGGAGGGGGTTTGGTAGTTATGTGGCATTGTTTGTCCGTAGTTCGTGCCCGATTTTCATGGTCAGTACGTTCTAGGCGCATGGTGATTCGAGGCCAGAGTTTTATAAACATCGAAATCGAATTCTGGCGGGATACGGCATGGTTGACGGCCTACCAGCAGGCGTTCACGCGAGTACCGTGGTGCGCTGGCTTTCAGTTCCCGCCGGTAGGCCTGCATCTCTAGGCCGGAGAAGCAGTTGGCTTCTATTCGGTTAGCCACGGCTTCGAAGCTGTGTTTGATCAGGCGACAGGTTTCTCTGTCGCTGTTGGCTTTGGCGCACTCGGTGATTTGCAACCCAGTTGTCCATATAGCTGCGTTTAAGCAGCCTGTTTGTTGCGCTCAATTTCCTGTAATTTTCCAGGGTTGAGCGATACGGCTCCGGCGACTTCCCAGTTTCGAATGTCACCAGACCAGCGCCTGGGATTCAGACTCTTTGCTCGTTCATAAACCGCTTCACGTTTGGCTAGCAATTCCGTATCAACACCTTGGTGCCGTTGTGCTGGCGTCACGAAGTTGATGCCGCTGTGCAGGTGCTCTTCGTTGTAGGCCTGCTCGAACAACAGCATCCATTTGCGCACCGCCGTTAGTGATGCAAAGCCTTTAGCGGGCCACTTTGGGCAATACTTCAGCGTTTTGAACAACGACTCTGAGTACGGGTTATCGTTGCTCACTCTGGGCCGGCTGTGAGACATCAACATACCCAAGTCTGCCAGCCGCGCTTTCAGCGTGTAGGACGTCATTGGCGCGCCATTATCTGAGTGCAGCACCGGTGGGTTTTGCCAACATCTCTCGCGCAACAGAGCTCGATCAATGAGCTTTTTGGCAAGCTCGCCGGACTCTGCCTCGTGGATTTCCCAAGCCACGATTTTGCGGCTGTAGATGTCCATGATCAGGTACAGATACCAGTGCTGACCGCGCACCTCTGAGGGGCAATAACTGATGTCCCAGCTCCACACCTGGTTCGGGCCTGTGGCCGTAAAGCTGGTGGGCTCAGGAACCTTGCGCGGCGGTTTCATGCGGCCCCGACGATTCAATTGCTGGTGTTTTTTGAGCACTCGGTAAAACGAGGACTCCGACGCCAGGTAAAGCCCTTTGTCAGCCAGTCGAGGCACGATCTGGGACGGTGGCAAGCTTTGATACTCCCGTTCATTGCACGTGTCCAGGATGGCCGCTTCTTCAGCGTGAGTGAGCTGGTGTGGCTGCACAACGCGCTCCGCTTCCAGGCGCTGGTCCTCTGCCACAGTGCCGTTAGCGCGTCGCCAGCGTTTCAACGTGCGCTGACTCAGCTCCATCAAATCGGCTGCCTTGTACCGGGCTGCGCCACTGGCGACAGCTTCGTCATAGTCGTTTAAAAGCCTTGTACGTTCGGTCAGCGGTGTCAGTTGTCCTCGCTGTCCGGGTCCACGCCGTACAAGGCTTCGAGCTTTTTTGACAGCACCAACAACGAGGTCGTTTCTGCCAGAACCCGATCTTTACGGCGAACTTCCGCCTTCAGCTTCTTGATGGTTTTACGGGCGTCTCGCTGCTGCTTCTGAGCGGCTTTGTCTTGCCCCTCTTGCAGACCCGTACCGTGTAGGCAGGCCTCTTTCCAGCGCTGCACCTGCTCGGAATAAAGACCTTTCTGGCGGCAATACGCGCTCAGTTCAGCTTCGGACATAGACGCCGTTTCGATCACGACGGCCAACTTGGCATCAGGAGACCAATCGTCTCCAGCATTACGATAACCCGGCACAGGCATTCCTTGTTGTCGACACTGTTTTAACCAACTATACAGAGTCACATCCGATATGCCTTCCTCTGCCGCCACCTGCACCACACTGCGATTCTGCGGAGGCAACAACTTCTTCAACACGGCCGCTTTACGTTCCTCGGAATAACGTGGCATGACTGCGCTCATACCGCCCAATCTGATATGAATTTAGGCGAAATCGCCAACTGGACATCTAGGCTGACAGAGGGGGGTACCACGATTTTGGGAAGATACTGGCCCATCAGAGATGTTTTGAGTAAGAAATGCTCCACCTTTTTCGCTTCCTTATTTTCACGCCTTTGCGCGAAGAAGCTCTTCTTTGGCCGGCTGAGGTCGAGCTTGTAGATGGAGTTGACCATCAGTACTTCCAGATCGATCAACAGCTGATTGAACTCTTCATCCAGAGCAGCACCCAGCATGAACAGTAGCCGGTCACTAAGCTCTTCCATTTCGGTTGGGTTCAGAACCACACCTGCGGGTAGTGGCAACCGATTGAACGTGAGTAGCGACCCATTAATCGCTGCGAAGTACGCCTGTATCAGTAGCATTTGGTGGCGCACTTTCATGTCTAGCCACAGCTTGTGCTTGGCAAACAGCTCCTCGAAATCCTTGAAGAACGCGCGGTACTTTTCAACAGATGAAAAGATATCGGCATACTGAATGTGAGGGCTATACGGCAGCGCCAGCCCATGATCCTCCATGACCTCTTTCATCGCAGAAGCCGCCGGTTGCGGCATTTCCAGTTTTTGCGACGAATCTTCCAGGTAACGAAGGATCTCGTGCTGTGCGTTGACCCGCTTTTCCAGAATAACACCGGCAACGCGAATACTTTCGTCTTTACGCTTCAGGTAAAAGGTTGTGACGAAGGCAATCAGCAAGCCGGCAAATACTAAGGACGACACATTCAGCAGTGCTTGCCAGAGAAAGACTGGGTAGCCGAGGTATAGGTCGGTCATGAACGATTGCCGCTTATAGCTCGCTTTAATCTATCGGGTTTATTCATTCTATTTAGAGGCGTATGCGCAGCTCTGGAAAAACAGGCGCTACAACAATCCCTTGTGCCGCATAATGCTTATAAATACGCTCAATTTGATTTCTATTCAGTGGATTAACCGCCTCAGAATTCAAACGAAAGCTTGTAACCGGCTTATCCGGAAACATAAGGCTTAGATTGTTGATAACGCTTGAATAAGCAGAGGCAATTTCTGCAACATTCTCATGGTGCTCCAAGATGAACAGCTCTGCAGGCAGCTCTGGTCTAACAACACTCACATCACCTAGCGACTTGATAGCATCAAGCTTTTCGGAACTTTCATCTCTGTGCGCGCAGTAAATTAGGGTTAAGCCTTTCTGTGCGTAGTAATCGATAACATGAGAAATAAAACCCAGCTCATAATCCAACGTGAGTATTCCAGCTTCGCTATATTTTGACCCAAAAAAATACACCTCTGCTTGTTCTTTCACACCTAAGGAGTTGGGTGTAGAAAATTGTTTTCTTACTGAGGAAAAGTCTACTTTATACTCAGACTCATGCTTTAAAAAAGCTGAAGCAAAGGACAGTGGCCTAGGTAGCTGTTTCTTATCAAAGAGGCCCATATAGATAGCGTTTTTGACAAGATCTTTTGAAGGGCTTTTGCTGATCCAAAGATCTCGAGGGAAAAAAACGTTTTTATCAATATACTCGCTCTTGGCAGTAACGGTGGCAGCACCGTCGTCCATCAAAACACACTTTTCAGGCGCAAGGGCCAAACGAGTGAAATGCATCCACTGGGATCGAAACTCACCAAAAAAAACGTTCTGAACAGAACTGGCAAACTCTTTACGTAAGCTGAGAATAAACTTCCTGACACTCAGATGATGAGCTACCGCGCCTGATGCGCTGAAAGCGACCTGGCGAACAAAACTCCACTGCCCCCGGTCAATCACCTTACAAATTTGGTCATCATTCCTCTCGCGCCCCTTTCCCGAAAGCCGATAGATTATCCCATTATTTTGCCCCTTAAACTGAAGGCCTAGCTCAACCGCCACCAGCGCCTGAAGCGGCGATTCAACAATAAAAAGGTTATCAATCATTGATCAAACTCTTGCAAACATGAAAATCAATCTCTTCGTCGATATCGAAAGAGCGATGCCTGGGCATCACTGACGCTGTCAAGTGCTCCGTGAACAGTGAGCGCGTGCCCATCAAAACTTCCGTTCGGGCCACATATACCGCTCCGTTTAACCGATACTCTTGCTGGTAGTCTTGCGACCGCTTACCCGACAAATCGATACCTGTAAAACGTGAGTCGTCATCGATTAAGCCAACCCAAGCGGTAGGGTGCTCAACCTCACAAACCCCAACAACGGTGTCGCTACAGCCCGCTTCCTCAAACACATTTAACGCCGACAAGACATCATCAGCACTACGAAGCGGCGAAGTCGGTTGCAGTAGAATCAAGATTGCTGGTGCATAGCCTGCTCTCGTCTCAGCCTCTACGGCATCTACAAGTGCGTCTGCCGTGCTGGCAGTATCAGAGGCTAATTCGCTTGGGCGGCGATGCGCGATCACCCCATCAGGCTCGTACCGCTTAGCAAGACTGAGTATTTCTTCATCATCGCTTGTCACAAGGATTCTGGCGTCTAGGTCCGTCGCGAGCGCCGCTTCAATCGTCCAACAAATTAAAGGCTTACCACCAAGCGGCAATACGTTTTTCCTGGGCAGACGTTTACTACCACCCCTTGCCGGAATCACCATTAATATCTTGCCGAGATCAGCCATTGAGCGCGCCACCTACTTCATCCTGAGCCCGCTGAAAATCGCCCATCTGGCCTATATCCAGCCAGTACTCATGCACCGGAAACATATTAACAGGCCGACCTTCCTCAATCTGTTGTTCGAGTAATGTTGGCATATCAACCCGAACCCCACGGCCAACGCTTTTAACCAACTCTGGATTGAGCAAATAGATGCCCGCGTTCACGAAAAACTTATGAACGGGCTTTTCAATCATCGACTTGATTTGGGTTCCCTCACTGGTAATCACGCCGTAAGGAACCTGGTGCTCGTACTTGCGCACACACATGGTGGCGAGGCTTCCATGGCTTTCATGAAACTCAAGAAAACTACGAATGTTAAGTGATGTTAGTAGGTCGCCGTTCATCACAAACAAAGGAAGATTGATATCCTCATGCGGCAATAACCCCAAAGCACCACCTGTGCCTAGCGGTTCTTCTTCATGAATGTACTCAATAGATACGCCCCATTTCTCACCACTGCCAAAATGGTCCCGAATGACTTCTGGCATATAGTGCGTCGATATATAGAAATGATGAAAACCAGCGTTTACAAAACCCAGAAGAATTTGCTCAAGTATCGGCTTGTCACCCACTTTCAACATGGGCTTCGGGCAGTTGTTAGTCAGTGGGCGCAATCGAGTGCCAAAACCGCCAGCCATAAGGAATACTGGGTTATCGTAACGATGTTTGTTTAACAAATCGTGCAAATTTGTCAAACCGACAACATTTCTATTGTCATCAATCAATGGCAACTGCAAAAGATCATGCTCTTCGAGCATTGCGAGTACTCGGCTTTCAGTCCAACCCTGCTTCGCTACTCGTGGATTGGGATTCATGACCTCAGCGACCGGTGTGCCCAGCGGAAGATGTTTAAGAAGCGCCCGGCGAACGTCACCGTCGGTCAACGTACCTTGAAGCCGGCCCCCATCATCAACAATTAATGCGATACGAAGAGCCGCCTTATCTAATATCTCAATGGCCTGCTCCAGCGATGCGTCGGTATTGGTAAGAGCATTACGCCATGACTTCATTAAGTGCTCCACTTCTCAGGATAGACCGCTTACTGGAAGGTTGTAGAACTGTTTTTTCAAAATATTCTGCAGTGGATAGTCCGCCAATTTCTTTACGATTTTCTCACTGGAGCCACCGTTGCCATAAGGATTTTGAACTGTTTTTAGTTCTTCTTGGAACTGTGGAGAATAAACGTGCTCTAACGCCTCGATAATTTGAGCTTTCACCGGTTGGCAATCAATGACACTTTCTGCTTGCAAGCGACCCTTTTGGCGGTCACCAATGTTGACTGTGCCTATACCAAACGAAGGTGCTTCCGCTAATCCACTGGAGGAATTTCCTACCACGGCGTCCACTTGCGCAAGGCAGGAGAAATACCTTAACTGCCCCAAAGAACCAAATACACAGGCATTAGGGTGACTATCAGCAAATGTCTGAACCAAAGCACTCAATTCACGGCCGCCGGTATCTGCATTTGGCATAGTGAAAATCAGTTGCGTGTCGTCAAGCTCATCTAGTGCCGCTAGCAACTCTTTAGTTTGCGCAGAGGAACTGACTCCGCCCTCCAGCGTGACCGGGTGGAATGTAATCAGAAGGTTTTTTTTGCCGAAGCGGAAACCGAGAGACTCTTCAAGATCTTCTCTGTTTAACAAATTTATCCGCTTAATGGCATCAATACCCATGCCGCCCACATTAAACACCCGTTCTGGATGTTCACCCAGCTGAATCACACGCTCTTGATACTCCGTTGCAGCGACAAAATGCAGGTGGGACATTTTAGTGATCGAGTGACGGATTGCCTCATCAAATGCCCCTTCGGTGGTCTCACCACCATGAAGATGGGCTATAGGGACTCCCGCAATCAAAGCTGCGGACACAGCAGCGAAAATTTCGAACCTATCCCCAAGAACCACAATCATATCTGGCTGCAGTCGTTCGTAAACGTCTGCGAAACCAATCATACCTAGGCCCATAGACTTGCTAACTGAAGTACTAGAATCCGAACTCAAAAGCATTTCTACTCTGGCATCAATACGAAACCCAGCATCCTCAATTTCTCGATAAGTGGATCCGAACTCTGGCGACAGATGCATGCCCGTTGCTACCAATTCGAGCTCTAGCTCGGAGTGCTTTTCAATTTCGTGCATCAGCCAGCGAAGCAGGCCGAATTCAGCTCGCGTACCGGTGACCACACAGATCTTACGACTCATAATTCAATCAACTCATCTTCACCGAAATTTCGAGGAGCGACCCGACCTATAATCTCGTCCCATCTCATTGGGGAAATGCCCGTACCAGGGCGCTTTGCTATAAGATTTTCGGGACTAAACAGGTCACCTGCATTGATGTCTGTTGCGGCTACCAGCGATTTTCTGGCAATGGGTTTGTTCTTTAGCTCACTTGGGCTTGGGCGCTTAATACCATCCCCCAGAGCGCGTTCAATATTACGGATTCCTGCCACCATCGCTTTCAATTCATCAGGCTCCAAACTAGCCCGGTGATCTGGCCCCGGGAGGCTTCGGTCGAGGGTGAAATGCTTTTCAATAACCGTGGCGCCTAGTGCTACTGCGGCTATAGGAACCTCAATACCAGGGGTATGATCTGAATACCCAACGCGGACGCCAAGAGCAGCGCCAATGTTATGCATCGCCCTGAGGTTCACATCTTCCATAGGCGCGGGGTATTCCGTAGTGCAGTGCAGCACAGTGATCTTATCCCTCGGTGTTCCAGCTTTTTCAACAGCGTCAATTGCTTGCTCAATTTCACCGAGGCAAGCCATGCCTGTTGATAAAATAACATCTTTATTCAAAGCTCCGATGTGCCGCAAAAAAGGAAGGTTAGTCAGTTCACCAGATGGTACTTTAAAGAGATCAATGCCGAGGCTCTTCAAATAATCGATGCTGGAAATGTCGAAACCAGTAGACAAGAAACCGATATTTTTCTTCGCGCAGTAATCCCAAAGTTGCTCATGCATCTGTTCACTGAGTTCCAAGCTACGAATCATCTCGAACTGAGACTCATCTGCTCCGGCATTCTTCACCTGATACTCAGCTTTAGGAGCAGTGTTCGTAACCAGACTCTTGGCTTTGAAGGTCTGAAATTTGACAAAATCTGCTCCCGCTTCCGCCGCTGCGTCTATTAATGATTTAGCGAGATCCAAGTTACCATTGTGATTAACGCCCGCTTCAGCGATTACAAGTACACTCATTGCAGTCTGTCTCCTACTCGGACTTTGGCATCACAACTCCAATCCAAAACCTTTACAAAGGAATCCGCGGTTTTGACCAGCAAAGAGCCGTCCTCAATACCAAGAACAGCACCAGGAATACCCTTGTAGGAGGGAGCGCTAGGGATCAGAGCTAGCTTGTTGATTTTCACTTCAACACCGGCTATGTAAGTTCGCGCCTGTGGCCCAGGCTCGCAAATCGCTCGCACAAAATTAAATATATTTCGTGAAGACTGGTTCCAATCTAGGATTTCATCACCCACTCCTCGCTGGCTGCAGTAAAAGCCCACGGGATGAATATCTTCTTGTACTCTTCGCTTTACCTGTTGATTTAATAAGTCTGAAAGCGATCGATATAAAACATCAGCACAATATTTATAAGAGCGCGTAAGGAGGGTTAAATAATCATCATCATCAGTAATTTCGTAACATTCCTGACGAATAATATCTCCCGTATCTATACCCCGGTCTACATAGTGAACTGTCACACCAAATTCCTTTTCATCATTTATCAATGCCCAATTCAATACATTTCTACCACGGTAAAATGGGAGTTTGCCAGCATGGCAATTTACAATCCCGCCTGGAGCCAGGTTAATAATTTCATCTTTAAATATTTGATTGAAGGACATTGAAACGAAAATATCGCAATCATAATCAGCTATTTTTTTAAGGAAATCATCTGAATTTATATTTCTATGGACAAGGAATGGGATCCCAGTTGACGCTGACTTTTCTTTCAGAGTCTGGTCTGGATTATCGAATCGGGCACATATAAACGCCACGGAAAGAGAATCATCGGCCAGAATTTTTTCAAGGGCACGATGTGACCAAGGCCCGTCAGCGAAATAGCCTATACGCATTTTGATCTCTAAACCTCGCAATCAAGTAATGTTAAAATTCGATAGCACAACGCTACTTGGCAGATTCACAACTCGCGCCTCAAACCATTCAGAGTTTGTTAGATCACCCTTACGGCAATTCTGATACATCGCCAAATGATTCATCAACGCCCAAATTGGGCGGGTCATCACCCCTTCGTTATTTGTCGTTTTCAATAACTCATCTCGCTGCTGCTTGTTTTCACAAATCACAGCATTCAACCAGTAGTTGGAGCGGCACTCTGCCGGTTCCTTAACGAACTTTAAAGGTGGGCCAGATTTGAAGAACGTTTCATAGGCCGCTGCCAGCGAACGTTTTGCTTCAACAAAAGATTCAAGCTGCTCCAACTGAGCACAGCCAAGCGCCGCATTTAAGTTAGGCATGCGGTAGTTGTAGCCAACCTCGTCGTGTATGTACTCATAGGGATGAGGTTGTTTGGCGGTAGTGGTTAGGTGTTTCGCGCGGTCTGCCAAGGCTTCCCCTGCCAGGATCATCCCCCCACCACCGGTTGTCATAACTTTGTTGCCGTTAAAGCTAAGCGTGCCTAGCGATCCGAAGGTGCCTGTGTGCTGCCCCTTATAGTAACTGCCGAGAGATTCAGCTGCATCTTCCACAATGTGGATATTCCACCGACCGGCAACCTTACATAAACCATCCAGATCAGCCGGGTGACCAAACGTGTGCATTGGTATGCAGGCGCGGATGGCTTTACCATCTGATTTCGTGCGACAGACGCCTTCCGCATCCAACTGGGCATTTTCAACTAGCCACTGCTCCATGGCCTCTGGAGACAGCCCTAGGGTGTCGCAGTCGACATCCACGAAGACAGGCTCAGCATTGCAGTAGGCAACGGCGTTGCAGGTGGCTACAAATGTTAGCGGCTGGGTTATAACCAAGTCACCCGCTTCCACTCCGGCTAACTTCAAAGCTATATGCAGGGCCGCTGTGCCGTTTACCGTGGCGATTGCTCTAGGTGAGCCGGTAAAGCTGGCCATATCCTTTTCAAAACGATCAACATAGGCGCCAACGCTGGATACAAACGTAGACTCAATAGTATCAGCCACATACTCTTTCTCACGCCCCAGAAAAATCGGTGCATGCAGAGGGATAAACTCGTTAGTACCGAAATAGTCCCGTACAAACTGTATTAAATGCTTGCTCAAAATTGCCTCACATCTTGCCATCAAGGTATTTTCCGGTTTCCTTGTGACCGAAATCCGGAATCATGCGGAAGAACATCTTAACGAGATCGTCTTTACTCCAAGCGAGGTTCTTCTTCATTACAGCAATGCTTTGTTCAAAGTCATCAAGCAGAGCTTCGTCGAATACCGCCTCATTCTTGATAATGCCAAGGTTATTGAAGCGGTTCATATCCAGCATTTCCTGATCTGTATAGAATTCTTCAAAGTCTTTTTCGCCGGTTGTATCACTGTTGGTAAAAAGACAAGGCCACTTGCCTTGCTCCGGCAGGGTCTTGGCTAGCTGCCTGGCTTCGTCCTCATCGTGGCAAAGAACTGGCACTAGACCTTTTTGCTCAAGGTACTTCACTGCGATATCTGCAAAAGAGATAAGGTGAAGTTCTTCACTAAGCTTTGGAAAGAAAATATCCCGGTTATCCCCAAAAATGCACGACATCAAACACAACTCACCTGACTCTTTGGGGGTAACGAAGTACCGACGAACGTCTTTGGGTGCAACAATGGGCTGACGTTTTTCTAGGCGCTGATTAAAACCGTGAAGCAACGAGCCGTCGGAAAACGCCACGTTGGCGAAGCGAGCGGTCGAAATCTTCATTTCCTGGCTTCGGCGCATCAAGAACATTTCCATGATGCGTTTGGAGGCACCCATCATGTTGACCGGATTGGCAGCCTTGTCTGTAGACACACAGAAATATTTGGTGGCCCCGGCTGCAGCGGCCTGACGAGCCGTTTTATCTGTGTTGAACACATTCACATCGATCATGCGCATTAGCGTGTAGGGGTCTTTCTCGCTGCGTACATGCTTTAGTGCGGACAAGTTGAGAACGTAATCGTAACCGCCATCGGCTTTGAAGAATGAATCGTATTCTATGGAACCGATATCCAAAGCAAATGTGCCGAACTCGCCGGGGATATAGCCAAAGCTGCTTCGGATGTCTCGCACCAACTCAACCAGGTTGTTTTCGCTGATGTCGACTACGTGAAGTTTAGCGGGGTTCCGCTTGAATATTTCTTTGGTTACGGCCTGACCTATGGAGCCTGCGCCGCCCAACACTAGAAAACGCGATGAGCTAACTATTTCGGTTAGCTTAGCTTCGCTGTTTTGGACGTCTGCAAAAAAAAGTTCTTTGTCTCTGCCAATTAGGCTTAAAACCGAATTCATTATTTTTTCCATCACACTTTAAATGAAAACCAAGGCATGGCATGCCGTTTTTGCGCAACATACCAAGATAGAAGAAACCGGAGAGCCATCGAGGCACAAAATGCATATGCCGCCCCTAGTATCCCCAGGTAACGAACTAAAAAAAATAACAACCCCAGATTAACGATGCCTGAAGTTATACTAGCCGCCGATAAAAGCCCCGTCCGCTTCGAAAAAAATATAAAGTTGGTGACCATGAGATACATACCGTTAAACACTTGGCCTAAAACTAGCCAGCCAATTACATTACCGGCTTGGATATATTGATCACCAGCAACAAAAACGATCAACCAAGGCCCGACTACAAAAGAGAGCGCCGCTCCTGATAGGATAAAGGCGTACCAAGCATATGTGTAACGAACTATCTGCTTTTTTTCTGCATCTTGATCTCGCTTAAGCCGTTCGAAAAGCCATGGTACGTAGGCTTTGTTCACCGCGTCAAAAACCAAAGACAGCGCCATACCAAACTGCACGGCGACCATATAAATTCCGGCTTGGGCCAAGCCTAGTTCGGAGTTAATAACGAAGCGATCCACAGTCGTTAGCAGGAACATTCCGCCCACGTGTGGGATTAGCGGTACGCCAAACCTCAAGGCTTCTTTGATATGCTCAGGACGCCAAATAGTGAATGTTAACAAATTGTCTTTTTTCAATAGCCACAACGCGAGTAAAGCGAATATGGTTACTGCACCTCCTTGGGCAACAATTCGACCATCAGGACCTTGTAGAAACAGCACTACCAGAGCTAAGGACAGGCCTACGTTCAGTAGGCTTTTAGAAACCTGTAGCGCTCCATACGATTTGGCTTTTTTTCGCACTTGCCATTGGCCTAGCCTGATTTGAGCAATAACATTCCCCGCAGTGACTAGAGCGGCTAAAAGAACCCACTTCTGATCTAGCCCTAACCATTGGGAAAATTGATTTTGAAAGGTGAACAAAACAACAGTAGTAATGGCAGTCGTTATCGCGAGGATCTGGAGGCAAGAGCCGATAAACTCTTTGAGATCTTCCTCCTCCAGATTACCGTCATAGAACTTTCGACCTGCTGCGCCGTGCAAGCTTAGCCCTATAAACGCCATAAATGCGCCTAGCAATGTTTGAAACATTGCCACTTCGCCATATTCTTCTGGTGTCAGGTAGCGCGTCAGTATCGGCAGCAATGCAAAGGGAATTGCCGCGTTCAGGATATTGGAGAAAAGATAAACAGCTGACCCGGCCAGGAATGTGTTGCTTCTTAGTTTTGCTAGCACGGGTTATATTTTTCCTTCTGCTACTTTATTAAATTCGGAAAGTACTTTGCCAAAGCTGGAAGTTGATTGTCGGCCGAAATCGCTCGCATTCCGTGGAAAACGCTTTTCCGATGTTGGAAACGGGCTGCTTTTGCTTCCAAAGCTGGAAATAGTTCTTAACCGAAAATGCCTGAGATATCTTGGAAATCCTCTTTCCAACGCCAGAAACCAGAAAAACTAACCCATTGATTATAAAGGAGTCTTAAAGCCTGATAAGGGCCTCTTATCACCTATCTATCTTTTGTCATTGTTCTTCCACTGACGGTCCAGGCGTTGCTGATTCTTTCTGAACGGCTCCATTTCGCACAAAAGCCATTACGAACACGATGAATACT
>Ga0307940_1001222_pt1 | contig 14952 bp, 12 predicted proteins | sample OrgLakmetagen124_FD_201835 | JGI IMG/M metagenome (GOLD analysis project Ga0307940, IMG submission 201835) | Saline water microbial communities from Organic Lake, Antarctica - #124 | ecosystem: Environmental > Aquatic > Non-marine Saline and Alkaline > Saline | place: Antarctica: Organic Lake... | reverse complement strand
AACCTTGCGCAATAATGTTCGAACCGAAACCATGCCTGTCACCTCCGATCTGGCTGCCAACTTGATTGAGTCAGCCAAATCACCACAGTGCAACAGTTTTTCAGCGTGGGTTAAATCGCCTTGGTTGACTCATTTGGAGTGAGTACTCACCTTTCCATCAACACTCGACGATTCTTACCACAAACCACAAAGGTCTGACCATGAAAACTCACAAACCTGCTCTCGCACTTGTCGCTATGATGTTCCTGGCGAACTGCGCAACCATCACCCGGGGCTCCGACGATGTGTTGGAAATCAAGACTGAGCCAGCAGGTGCGCAGGTGCAAACGAGCAACGGGTTCAGTTGCAGCAGCACACCTTGTGCGATCAAGATGCCCCGTCGGTCTGAGTTTGTTGTGGATATCACAAAGGCTGGCTGCCGACCCGTTGAAGTGAATGTGACACACAAGACAGCTAACTCAGGCGCTGCTGGGGTTGCGGGCAATGTCCTTGTCGGCGGTATCATTGGCCTCGGGGTGGATGCCGCAACGGGCGCTTCCCAAGACCTCGTTCCAAACCCTGTCGAAGTTAAGTTGGAGTGCTGAATAATGGGAAAATTGAATATTAGAGCTGGCATAGCCATAGCTGTTCCATCCCGGATGATCACATTGATCCTCGGCGTTCGGCCTTTTTCATGGCAAGGTCGGTTTTAGAGGACATTCGGAAGGAGAAACGTGATCCCGCATTTCCCAAGTAAATTGACGTTTTCGCATCTCTGATTGCCAGTAATGTGTTATATTTCAGCATGTTAATAGGGTTGAAGGTGGCGGATCATGGATCACCCTGAGGGTGCAAGCGAAACGGATGATGTTCGGCTTGGTTTTGACCGGCGGGTGCGGTTGGAGTTCCATGGTTCCAAGATCAGTTCTGACGGCGGATTACTCTTGTTCCGGGAACTGGATGAGGTGCTCGGCCTGCACGACATTGCTGGCGGTGTTTTGCGCGACACGCGAACTGGCCTCAACCGTCTGCACACTCTGGTCGGTCTTTTGCGCCAATCGGTGTTTGGGCGGCTGGCGGGATATGAGGATGTGAATGATGCAGATCGTTTATCGCTTGATCCAGTAATGCGGCAGGTGGTTGGCGGGCGGGCTGTGGATGCCAAGGCCGCCTCCGCAAGCCAGATGGGGCGTTTCGAAACCGAGGTGCTGGCGGCGACTGACAATCGCGGCGCGCTGGCTGATTTGTCAGGGCAATGGATCGACCGGGTTCACGAGCGTAAGCCGCCAAAGTGGATCACACTGGACATGGACAGTTCCGTCAGCCCAACCCACGGCGCGCAGGAAGGCACCGCCTGGAATGGTCATTTCGGCTGCATGTGTTACCATCCGCTGTTCGTCTTCAACCAGTTCGGGCAACTCGAACGCTGCGCTCTGCGCCCCGGCAATGTGCATAGTGCGGATGATTGGCAGAGTGTTCTAAAGCCTGTCATCGCGCGATATGCGGACCGTCACCTGATGCGGTTCTTTCGGGCCGATGCCGCCTTCGCCATACCGGAGCTATATAAAACTCTGGAAACAGCGGGCTATTTCTACGCCATCCGGCTTCGCGCCAATCGCGTTCTGCAAGGCAGGATCGCGCATTTGCTCAAGCGCCCGGTGGGTCGTCCGCCAAAAGGCGTGAAGCGCGTCTACGGCGACTTTGAGTATCAGGCGGTGTCATGGGAAAAGCCTCGCCGTGTTGTCGCCAAAGTCGAATGGCATCCGGGCGAGTTGTTTCCCCGTGTCGGATTTGTGGTCACCAACCTGCCGATGGAGCCGGACTGGATCATCCGCTTCTACAATCAGCGCGGCACAGCAGAGCAGCATATCAAGGAAGGCAAGCACGCAATCAACTGGACGCGGTTGTCCTGCAAGGGCAAGGCGCAGAACGAGGTCCGCGTTCAGCTTCATGCGCTGGCCTATAATCTCGGTGTCTTCTTGCAAGGCACTGATCTGCCTGAGGAGATGGCTGACTGGTCGCTGACCAGCCTGCAAACCCGTCTAATCAAGACTGGTGCCCGAGTTGTCAGACACGCCCGCGCCATTACCTTTCAACTCGCTGAGGTTGCCGTCAGCGGTGACCTTTTCCGCCGCATCCTGATGGCGATCCACGGGCTCCGTGCGCCACCGGCTTCAACATGATGCCTTTATCAGCCACAACCGAACGAACACGGCTCAACCGGTTTGTCCGAACGGGTGCCAAACAGACACAAAATCACATTACCCACGCCGCAGAGACCAGAAATTGCGCTCAGACCCTACGTTGGATGCCTCGGCAAGGAACCAGCAGGCAAAAGAGAGTTGATCGAGACGCAAAACAGCGGCAAAGTGAACGAGAAGGCACTCCACTTGGGAAATGTCAGGTGATGCTCGTTCGACTGCATAGCCAAGCGACGACAACACCGAAGATTAGAGCTGCCATTAAAGCCAGTGCCGATCCGGCCTGGATGGTGGGTGAACGCTATGGCATTTCTGAGCAGACTGTTTTGAAGTGGCGTCACCGCGACAGCGTCGAAGACCGCAGTCACACACCACATCGCTTGCAGACTACGCTCACGCCAGCGCAGGAGGTTGTTGCGGTGGCGTTGCGTAAGACGCTTTTGGTGTCACTTGATGACTTACTTGCAGTGGTCCGGGAGTTTCTGAATCCGAACGTTTCACGCTCGGGCTTGGATCGATGCTTGCGTCGACATGGGGTGGGCAATCTGCGCGACCTGAAGGTCAAAGAGGCAAGGCCGAAGCACAGCGCCTTCAAGGCCTATGCGCCGGGCTACCTGCACATTGACGTTAAATATCTGCCGCAAATGGCGGATCAGACATCACGCCGGTATCTGTTTGTCGCCATCGATCGCGCCACGCGGTGGGTGTTCATTGGTATCTATAGCAACAAAACGGCCGCCAATGCCCGACGTTTCCTGCGTGACCTTGAGCGCGCGTGTCCGCTGCACATTCGCACCATTCTTACGGATAATGGTAAGGAGTTCACTGACCGCCTCTTTGGCCTGCGCAAGCGTGCGGCGACCGGCAAACATGAGTTTGACACGCTGTGCACCGAACTTGGCATCGACCACCGTTTGACCCCACCACAATCGCCTCAAACCAACGGCATGGTTGAGAGGTTCAACGGGCGTATAGAGGATGTCCTTCAAAGCCATCACTTCCGATCAGGGGAAGACCTTAATGCGACGATGCACCGTTATGTATTGCTCTATAATCAACAACTCCCGCAATCTGTTCTTCAGAGCAGAACCCCCTTGCAGGCCATGAAAGACTGGCACAAACTTAAACCAGAGCTGTTTAAGAAAAACCCCTACTACCTCACGGGATGTGACACATATTCTCCATCGCCCAACGTGCCAAGCAATTGGTCAACGTCTGGCCGTGGGGTTTGGCCGGTCGTCCGTTTGCATTGCACTTTGACGATTGGCGGCTGAAAACCAAGCGGGTCCATGTGGGCGATAACATCCACGCCGCCATCGCCTGACTTTGACGTGACGCGGGCGGTGTAGCCCATGCACTCCAACAGGTGCGCCATGAACTCTTCGAACTGGTGGCCTGATAGCTCGGACATGAGCCGCTTTATAACAAAGTCGCTGGTGCTGACCTCGGCTTGTAGGGCGGCAGATACCGTTGCCGTGTCGTCATCGGTCAAGTCGTCCTGAGCATCTGGAATGGTATCAGCGCTTGGGACAGTGGCTAGGTCCACTTTGCTTAGAAATTCATTGGCGTAGCGCCTGACACGGAACAGGGTGACGAATGAGCCGATTTCATGCAGGGCGGCTTGGCTGAATCTGTCGCGCGGAAAATGCCCTAGCCATTCAACCTTTTGGCGGTTGGGATATTCGTCAGAGTCGCCTTCGACATACACGGCCTCACCTTTGACTCGTCCGATATTCACCATGCGGTCGTATTTAGACGGGTAGACCACGATGTCGCCCGCTTCGATTTCATGCAGAAATTTGAACATCGTGCCCGCGTCCACCGGAATGGCCCCGGCTTTCTTGTCTGGATAGGCGACAACCAAGGCGGCTTTGAACGCATCACGGTTGGATGAAATTTTGCGCAGGTCACCCATCGCGGTCCAACCGATTGCGACATAGCCGTCGTCAATCGGACGGTCGGATACATGCGCGCCCATATGGATGCCCCAGACGGTTGGGTTACTTGCCATTTTCCTTGCCTTTCATTTTGACCTTTGCCGCTGCTTTGGATTCGGCCTTGGCGCGCTCTTGGTTCAGCTTGAAAAGGCGCGCTAGGATTTCGTCGTCGGTCAGTTTGCCAGCGCGCCAATCATCGCCCCAGCCGTAGGATTCGGCCACTGCTTCATCAAAGGCCTTGTGGGCGTGCCTATCTGCGTTACTCGCCACCATGCTGGAAACAAGTCCGATGCTCACTCAGTATACAGATCGAGTTGCATCTTGCGGAATGCTTCTCTGACAGCCGGAAGACCGCCCAGCCTTGCCTTACCTTCATTCACACTACCGAACCGCGCCGTCAGGAACGATACCAGCTTCTTGGTCGCCAGCTCACTTTCTCCACGCGTTTCATATGCGCTCAGAATGGCCAGCAGCAGTTCCTTCATGTCCACCTCCGCTGCCGCGATGCTGCCCTCTCTGACGCTTGCTGCGCGGTCGTGCCGTGTCTTGGGCGGATTAGTGAACAGGACGTAACTCAGGACGTCGAACAGATCGCTGTCAGGCGCGTCCACAAGCCGCCTGATGTCGTCCAGACGGTCTTGATCATACCCACGATCAGAGAGCTGACCTAGGAAGTGCTCGCGGTTGTCAGGGTCGCTCCAAAGCTTGCGAAGCTGATCTTCGTCGGTGATAAGGCCTGAGAGATCGCCAAATAGGCGCTGCATAAACTCAATTGCTGAAATTGGCTTGCCATCAGGACCCCAGTACGTTGTCGAAGCGATGTACTTGATCCGCCTGACGGTGCCGTCTGAGAGTTTCACAACGATCTTTTCACGCGGAGGGTCTTCTCCGCCCCCTTCACCGGTTTCAGGCGGCTCGCCCTCTGCACCAGGCTCAGGTCCTGCCACGGGGCCGCGAGGCTCACCAGGTGGCTCAGGGGCAAGCGGCTCCCCGTCCCATTCAGGATCGTTGAAGTTTTCGTGCGCCCTCACAAAATCCCAGATCGTGAAGAAGTCTTTGCCGTCATAGGTCCGGGTTCCGCGTCCGATGATCTGCTTGAATTCGATCATGGATCGGATAGGGCGCATCAAAACGATGTGTCGAACATTGCGGGCATCAACGCCCGTCGAGAGCTTTTGAGACGTTGTCAGGATCGTCGGGATCGTCTTGTCGTTGTCCTGAAAATCACGAAGGTACTGCTCACCGATTGCCCCATCATCAGCCGTGACGCGGTGGCAATAGTTCGGATTGCTGCTGTCCTTCACCTGATTGATCAGGTCCCGCACCAATGCGGCATGATCCTGCGTGGCGCAGAAGATTAGGGTCTTTTGCCGCTGATCGACCTGGCTCATGAATTCCTTGACGCGGCTCAGTTCACGCGCCGGGATGATGATGCGCGTGTTGAAATCGCTTTCGGTGAAGGACTCGCCTTCCTTGATCTGCCCCGCGACCAGCTCGTCGGAGCCATCATAGACATACTCGTCGATGGTGCTGGCCATCTGACGCACCTTGAATGGCGTCAGGAAGCCATCCTCGATCCCGTCGCGCAGGGCGTAGGTGTAGACCGGTTCGCCAAAGTAGGCGTAGGTGTCGGCGTTGTGCTTGCGCTTGGGCGTGGCGGTCAGGCCAAGCTGGGCGGCAGGCTCGAAGTATTCCAGCAGACGCCGCCATTCGCTTTCGTCCTTGGCACCGCCTCGGTGGCATTCGTCGATCACGATGAAATCGAAGAAGTCGGGCGGGTACTGCGTGTACACCGGCTCGCCTTCGCCGGTCATGAAGGTCTGAAAGATGGTGAAGAACAGGCTCGCATTGCGGGGGGGCTTGCCCTTGTTCTTGCGGATCGTGTCGGGGTCGATCCGGGTCACTGCATCATTCGGGAAGGCGGAAAACGAGTTATAGGCCTGATCGGCGAGGATGTTGCGGTCGGCGAGGAACAGGATGCGCGGGCGGCGGGTCGGCTGGCCCGACAGGTTCCACTTGGACTGGAACAGCTTCCACGCGATCTGGAAGGCGATGGATGTCTTGCCGGTGCCGGTGGCGAGCGTCAGCAGGATACGCCTATCGCCCTTACCAATCGCCTCCAGTGCCGCCGTGATGGCCTTGTGCTGGTAGTAGCGCAACTCCCACTTGCCGCCGTCCGTCTCGAACTCCACCGCCCCGAAACGCTCGCGCCAAGGGTCGTGATCGGCAAAGGTGCGGTCCCACAATTCATCTGGCGTGGGGAACGGCAGGGCCATGTCGGCCTCGTGCCCGGTCGTCATGTCGATCCCGTACCAACTCAGCCCGTTAGAGGAATAGGCAAAGCGCGGGCCCAGCCGGGTGGCGTAGTCCTTGGCCTGCCCGACACCATTGCGATGGCTGACGCCTGCGCGTTTGGCCTCCAGCACCGCAAGCTTGTGGCCCTTGTGGATCAGAACGTAATCGGCAGACAGCCCCTTGCCGCGCGTGCCGCCTGACTGGATGCGCCCCGGACAAATGACCTCACGCCGCACCTTGGAGCCGTTCTGACCCCAGCCCGCCGCCGCAAGGACGGGGTCAATGCGCTCGGCGCGGGTATCGGCTTCGGTTTCGTCGTGAATGCTCATCAGGTCTACTCGTTACATCATGTTAATTCGCCCGCGAAGGCTTTCTGCAAAAGGGATTGGCGGAGGTCATCGAGGTCTTGAAGCTTCTCGCAGTATGCATTTTCAAGAGTACGACAGTCTTGTTCTCGTTCGGCCAAGTCTATGGCAATGGTTTCAAGTTCAGCCTTGTCGTTCGAATATGGAATAGATTCTGCAAGAATGCGTCCGGGTGACGTATGTCGGACCGTCGCGCCTGAACAAGTGTCGCTCAAGCCCTTGCGGAATGCCTTGAGGTTAAATGCTTGCGAAAAATACTCTGTCGACCAAGCGACGCCGTCCTTGGGTGAAATCAATCCAAGTCTCTGATTGTGCAAATAGCCTTCGTGCTCGGGAACGATCATGCAGCTTCCAAGCAAGCCCGGAGCCTGCTCCGTCATTGCCATCAAGAGGTCGCCTTTTCTCAACAGGAATTCGCTAGGGAACTCACCGGAATAGTATCTCTGCTTCCCCCCCCGATCACGAAAACCACCGGTTTCATGGTAGTTTCCGGGTGTCAAAACAGCATATTGGCCCTCAGCCACAAAGAAAGCACTTTTGAAGGCGAAGCCGTGTTTGATGGTGATCAAATCATCAAGCTTTTTATATGACCACCCTTGCCGTCTTGAGGGAGTCAAGAAATCTTCCCTATAGTTCTCAAACAACTCCCGCGCGTTTTGGAGGTTGGCTTCGGCGTGGGCACGGGCGCGGGCCAGACCTTCAAAGGTCTCGTCCAGAACCGCAACAATCCGCTGTTGTTCTTCGAGAGGCGGGAGGGGGATTTTGACAGATTTGAGGTTGGAGGACGAAAGCTCCTTGAAAGTCGTTCCAGTGCCCAAGTCATTCAGAAGTTCACGGCTCATATCAAGGAAGTGGAACAAGTAGATCGGATCAAGCTTTTCGCTTGGGACGACACCGCGACAACCCTGATTGAACGCCATCGGCACGGTGTTCATTGCCAAGTGGCCAATTGGAGCGCGCGTGGACAGGATCACCGATCCAGCAGGAGCCAAGCGCGCAGATGAACCGGCAAGGCCCGCATCAGTGATCGTTCGTGGGGTCGCTGCAATCTCGCGGCCATCCATCTGGCCCATGTCCTTAGGCGTCAGCCATTGCACGCCACCGCCCCAGTATTCCGCGACCTTCGATTTTGGCGTGCCACCGTTGACGATTGCGGCAACCTCGCCAAGCGTCTTAGTCTCCCAACCTGATTGAGCGGCGTCCTTCACAGCATCCCCCGGATTTTTTCTAGAATGCCCGCCGTCTCGGCATCCCGGGCCAGCATGTCGGCGATGATCGCTTCGGGGCTGCGCAGCGCCTCGGCCTCGGGCGCGTTGGGGTTCTTGACCGACAGATCAAACGTCGCCTCATCCAGATCGGCGCGATTCACAATCCAGCTTTTCGGTCCGTTGGGACGGGTGCGTTGCAGCTCGACGAATTCCGCCAGATCATCATCGTTCAACGGGTTGGTCTTGCCCATGCTGCGCCCCGGATCGAGCTGATAAAACCAGATGTCTCGCGTCGGCGCGCCCTTTTCAAAGAACAGCACCACGGTCTTGACGCCCGCCCCCTGAAACGTGCCACCCGGACAATCGAGGATGGTATGCAGCTCCGCCGCCTCCAGCAGTTCCTTGCGCAGCGCGATACTGGCGTTGTCGGTGTTGCTGAGGAAGGTGTTCTTGATCACCACCGCTGCCCGACCTCCGGCCCGCAGCTTGCGGATGAAATGTTGCAGGAACAGGTAGGCTGTCTCGCCTGTGCGGATCGGGAAGTTCTGCTGCACCTCGCGCCGCTCACCGCCGCCGAAGGGGGGATTGGCAAGGATGATGTTGTGGCGGTCCTTCTCCTGAATATCCATCACGTTTTCATTGAGCGTGTTGGAGTGGACAAGGTTCGGGGCCTCGATCCCGTGCAGGACCATGTTCATGATCCCGATGATATAGGCGAGGCCCTTCTTCTCCTGACCATAGAAGGTGCGGGTTTGCAGGGTCTCGAAGTCGGACGCCGACAGATCGTCGGTACGCATGTGGTCATAGGCTTCGCACAGGAAGCCCGCAGAGCCGACCGCGCCGTCATAGATCGTCTCGCCAATTTTGGGGTCGGTTACCTTGATCATCGCGCGGATCAGCGGGCGGGGCGTGTAGTATTCGCCACCGTTGCGGCCTGCGTTGCCCATGCGGCGGATACGGGTTTCGTAGAGTTGCGACAGTTCGTGGCGCTCGGCTTGGGTGTTGAACGACAGGCTGTCGATGGCCTCCAGAACATCCCGCAGGATATAGCCGGAGCGGAATTTGTTGCGCAGTTCGGTGAAGACTTCGCCGATCTTGTATTGGATCGTGTCGGGGCTGGTGGCGGATTGGCGGAAGGCCGCGAGATAGGGGAACAGCTCCTGATCGACGAACGTGATCAGGTCGTCGCCAATGCGGGCAGTGTTGTGGTCAAACTCACCGTTCGCCTTCGGTGCTGCCCACTCGTCCCAGCGGAAGGCCCCGGCGATGATCGGCGTGTAGTCGTCGCCGTCCAGTTCCGCGCGGTCAGCACGTTCGGCTTCGAGGTCATGCAGGTATTTTAGGAACAGGACCCATGACGTCTGTTCGACATAGTCCAGCTCGTTGGCGATGCCCTCTTCGTTCCGAAGTTCCCGCTCGATCTTGTTGAATGCGTTCTCGTACAAAGCGGCCTGCCCCTCACTGGTTTTTGTGAAAGTCTCACTGTTGGAGCGGTTGATCAAGCATTCATGAAGTCTGGGGCTTGGCCGTCACCAGTAAAATCTCAGGTTGCCGCTGTTCTGACATTGGCACATGGGAGTTGATGGAGGTCACGAGGTTTTCTTGGCCCAACCGGTCATTCCCCAAAATACATTTCCAGTTCTTCGCGGCTGAGGGAATGTCGATACCTCCCAAGAAACGCGCGGTTGGCTTGGTCTTCGCACCATTCGATTTCGTCGCAGTGCCGGGAATAGGTCCGCTGCCACATCCCTTTTGGCTTGAGGGCGATTCCATATGCAGCGCCACGTTGCCCGCCCATTGCCATGCGCCGCTTGTCCGCGCGGCGCAGCATCCGGTCTTCAACGACCTCCGACTGGCTCGCATAGGCAATGCTGTAGCAGTGACGGCAGAGAAAGTAGCGCCCGCCCTTAAACAGCTTTGCAACTCTGCGTCGGCAAGGGGTGCCATTTACGACGCCGGGGCAGCCAAAGAACGGTCGGTTGCCACCATAGTTGCAGGGGGCTCGGATGATAGGGATTGATTGATCTACATCATAGTAGCCGCCCGTTTTTTCCGTGATGTGAAAACTTATGATCAACCGCGACTGTTCGGCGCTTAGACTTATGCCCGCGACTTGCTCGCAATCGCGGTGCCAGAGCCAGTTGCCAGACCAGCCGGGTTTTAGACAACCTTCACGGTTGAGCCGGTTCACATCCAGCGTGCGGCAATCCTCTGCCAACTGGTTGCTACGGGGACGTCCAGAGCCGTATCCACCCATTATCTGCCACCCCGGCTTTTTACGAAATCAATAGTCAACTTTAGGGGTCTCCCAGTTTTGGATTTGCCCGGTTGCCGCTGGCAAAGGTGCCCTCGGCGTGCGCCCATCTACCCCAAACACCGTAACCGCACCTGTTCCCTGGCGTGTACTGAATTCTGGCGGTAGTGGTGCTTTCGTCATGTCAAAGGCAGCCTTTGTTACCCGTAAGTTACCCCTGTAGCATATATTGCAAACACAGGTAAGCTAAGCTCATGTTTAAAAGCATTAATTATATTTAGAAAAATTGACTATGTATCAAACTATCTCCCGAATTCTCTGGGTGATCCGGGGCAGTCGTGCGGGCCGGGGCAGAAAAAGCGGCGGAGAGTAGCCTTATGTCGGGCTGGATATTCCACGCGGGCAGCGGCAACAATCCGCCCGCATCCTTACCGCACCCGCAAACCACCGGGGGCAGATGAACACCACGGGGCGTGCCATCTGGTGACTGCCTATTAATTGGCCATGCTATCGTGCGCTAATTTAATGCCACCTGCCGTCACGGGGTTTTGTCACCAATGTCCCTTGCGCGCGTGTCACAGATGACGAAACATATAGAAAAAAGGGCTATTTCCCTTTTGTATCTCATGCGCGCAAGGGACATTGGTGACAAAAGTATTCCCGTTAATTTGTTGACGCCCTGTTAATTTGCTGAATTGCCAGCCGGGCTTGTTCGCGGCGTTCGGCCTCACGTTTGCCCCGCTCCGCAAATTTTGCATGAACCGCCGGGTTCACCTGCCAATGCGGCGGCGATGAAGGACGTGGCGCGTCGATCCGGTCCAGCCATCCCAAAGCGGCGAGTTGTTCCAGCAGCGGGCGGGTTTCGTGGTCCTTCAACCCGCGCATGGTCGTGTCGCCGCGCTGCACATCCCGATTTGTGATCCACTCTTTTTTGTGCGTTAGGATATACCCTGCGATTGCGGTCAGCCTGTCGTGATCGTCGGACAAGCCCAGCGTGCCGCCGTAGAAGGCCACCGCATGGCTCATTAGGAAGCGGTGCAGGAAAGTCGCGGCACGGCGCGCTGTGGCCTCGCTTACGGTGCGTGGCAGGGCCTCCACAATGGGCTTCGCCACATGGTCGATGCAATGGAACAGCAGCGCCAACCGGGCGAACATCCCGTCATATTTGCCGATGTGTGACGCTAGCTTGCCATTGATCGCCTCAAGGCTTTGCAGGTTGAGGTGCTGGGCTTCCAGTTCTTGCCGGATAAGTTGTGCCCCGTCGTCGAATTGTAGCGGCGTCGCGCCGGTCAGGCGGTGCAGCGCTTCGACGACGCCCTTGTATCGGTGATTCACGGGCGGGCCCGGTTCATCGTGGCCCATGGTGGCGGGCCCCAACATGATCGGGAAAAGTCGCTGCAACAGCCCGTCGTCTACGCTGTCACCAGCCACCTTACGCAAAGGGCCCGGCTGGATCCCGCCCAACATTGAAACGGACAGGTTTTCGATGATCGCTGAACCGCGCGTGACACGGTTCAGCGCATAATTTCCGCCGTTGAAGGATTGCAGCCAAAAAGCCCGGTCGGCCTGCGCACCCTTGCCCCCGCCGTATTTGTCCATGGCCCCGAAAAAGCCGCTCAGTTCGTCCTGCAACAGCAACACGCCCCACGGGCTGCCCTCCAGCACCTGTTGCGCTGCCTCAACCGTCGCATCTCCAATTCGCAACCGGGTTTGTGCCGGTCGGGCTTTACTTTTCTTTTCCTCTGGCGACAAAGCATCGTATTCCTGCACTCGTTTTTGCCAAGCGCGCATCAGTTGCATGTCGAGCGCGCATAGCGGGCGGGTCGCTTCGGCTATGATCGGTGATTTCTTTGCGGATGGTGACCCAACCAGTGCGGCCCAAAGGCGCGCGCTTTCGGTCCAGTCCGCGTGTCGCTTCACCTTGATTTTGATCGCGTCGGACAGCGCCGCCGCGCATGTGACAAGCCCGGCCACTGCCAGCCCGGCGGGGTCCGCACCCATCTGCGCGGCATTGGTGCGCGCCCATTCCTCGATGACGGTTGGCAATAGGCCTTCGGGCAGATCGGGGGCAGGAAAATGCCCCCAAAGGTCTACCGGGTCCACAGGGTCAGGCGGCGGGACGCTCTCGGCCTGCACCGGCGACCGGGTCATGCCTGCGGGCGTGTAGTCGCCCGGACCTGCACCAAGCCGTGCAGCCAATGGCAAGTCTCGCATGATTGCGTCCAATGTCGTCCCGCCGTCAAGCCAGAAACCGCGCCATTTATTCGCTATCTCGCCGGGTCCGTTAAGCTTGTATTTCTCGCCTTGCTGCGACCATTCTTCCACCAGAGCCAAGCCCGCGTCGCTGCCTCCCGTCTCATTGTGAACGGCCATCAAGCGTTCTTTCCATTTGTCGTAACCGTCCGCGTCCGGGTCGAGCCACAACAACGCCCACCGCAGGCGTTCTAGGTCGGCAGACAGTGGAGCGCCTGCGGGCGGTATTGGGGCGGCGCGTTCGCGCCTGTGCGGCAACAGGTCGAGCAGCCATCCAGGCGCGTCGGCTACGGGCGCGGCGTCGGGCGGTGTCAGCCATCGGTATTGCCCATCATGCCGCGCTGTCGGTGGCGCTACCACCATTCCGCCATGGCCCCGCACGTCAACACCAGGCTCGAATTCGCCCGCGCACGTCTTGGGGTGAAAATTGGGCGGATAGCGGAAATAGATGTGCCGCCCGCCCGTAGGACTTTCGACAATCGGTGTCGGCGGCAATGGTCCGTGCGTCGCTGTCTGCTCGTCGAGCCACGCAACACCGTCCTCCCCGTTCTTTCGATCGAGGTCGAGAACCCAAAGGCCCGACTCCTGACAGGCAATTCCCAGATCGGCGCTGGGGAATTGCCGCCAGTATCCCTTGATCGTGTCCGGGTCGGACGTCGCGCCCCATCGCGCACCACCGTTCGCCTTGCCTGCCACTTCGCTCTTTCGCTGGCCAGGTGTGGCAGGAAAAACGTGCCATCCGCGCGCTGCGTATTCCAACGCAGCGGTCAACATTTCATTTTGCACCGGCGCGGCTGCGCTCGGCATTGGGGTATGTGTGTTCATTGCATCCGCCCCCGCGCTTTGCGCAAGTCTTCGCGACGGACTTGGATTGCGGTCATTGTCCCTTCGCCGTTTTCCATGGCTAAATCGAACAGCGCGTGTGCTGCCAGTTCATCCATTACCGGTCGCGCCTTTGACAAAAAGCAGACTGGAAGGCGAAGGCGTGCGCGTGAATGAATCTTTCGCACCACTGCGTGCCAAACGTTATCGGCGGTCAATTCTGCTTCCATGAATTCGCCCGGATAAACCCGGCGGACGCGGTGAGCTCTTGATGGTCGCGCTCGGAACCAAGCTGCATCGTCTCGCCCCCATGGGTGTTCCAGTGCGCCAGGAAGGACGATTAGGACCAAATCAGATTTTTGTGCCATAATTTTATTGCCTCAGATATTGCCTAAGGCGGCGCAGCGTGGTAATAAAAAGCAATCCGCATTACCCTAGAACCCCGTCCGCGTGCCTTTCGTGGGCGGGTTTCTTTATGCGGTGTTGCGGTCGGCCTGAGCGTTGAACCATTTGATGACGTCAGACTCACGCCAGAAACGGCGTTTGGCGATGTAGATCGGTCTTGGAAAAGTCGGGTCGCTATCCAAGCGCCGCCAAATCCACATGTCTGATACGCCTCCGCACAATTCGCGCACGGCTGCGGCCTGAATTCGTTTCTCTGTCACGGCGGCAAATGCCGCGCGGCTCAATTCGGTTTGCGTCTGCATGGCGTCGCGCTCCTTCCTTGTTAGAACAGTATGCCACGAACAAACACAACTCGAGGGGTGCTGTCAATAGACACCAGAGACCTAACCATCTGGTAATAAAGGATAATAGTGGATAATAGGAAAGGTCCGGGTGTGTCTTTTCAATGGGTTGTGCCGTGTGTCGTCCGCGAAAAAAATCATGAATTGGCTGAAAAAAGCACCACGTTATCCGGTTGCCCGTCTACAAGATCGCCGACAAATCGCGCCCATGCATCCAGCGCATTGCGCTTTTCGTCCGCGTAGTCGTGCCGCTGATACACGCCCACAATGCCCCCGCCTGTGCCGCTAACGTGGTTTAGAACAGCCTCGGTGACGCGCACCGGGATACCCAGCCGCGCCATGCAGGTTGCCGCCGTGCGGCGCAGATCGTGAAACGTCCAATGGGGTATTTCCACGGCCTCGCCGCGTTCATCGCTGGCAATTTCCGCCATGCGTTTAGCAATGTGATTTCGGCCCTTGTGATAGCCCTGTAGGGCGCTTGCGCCGTTCGTGGTGAATAGGTAGCCCGCCCGCCCTTTGACGCGCTCCACCGTCCCCAGAACGTCCCGTGCGGCCTCTGACAGTGCTACATCATGCGCCCGCCCGTTCTTTGTGCGGTCGGCGGTCAGGTGCCATAGATCGTCGGTGATTTCGCCGTCGGTCATATTCACAACCTCGCCAAGCCGCTGACCGGTCAACAGCAGCATTTTACCAAGGCGGCCCCATGGCTGGCCTTCAACAGTGCAGGCTTGCCAGAACCATTTAATTTCCTGATCGGTTAACACGCGGTCCCGGCTCTTTTCCTTTGCCGCCGGTTTAACGCCCATCGCTGGCGATTGCTTGATTATATCGCGCTCAACACACCAGCTTAGAAACTTGTTCAGATACGCCCGAACGCGGTTTGCAGTCACAA
>Ga0307940_1001209_pt1 | contig 15084 bp, 13 predicted proteins | sample OrgLakmetagen124_FD_201835 | JGI IMG/M metagenome (GOLD analysis project Ga0307940, IMG submission 201835) | Saline water microbial communities from Organic Lake, Antarctica - #124 | ecosystem: Environmental > Aquatic > Non-marine Saline and Alkaline > Saline | place: Antarctica: Organic Lake... | reverse complement strand
TGCCACTCAAATTGAAATGGAAAACAAAGCCAGACAAATGCAGAAGCGACATAAAAAACGACAGGCTGATATTGATTTATCCTATCATAAACATAAAGAAAAATTAAAGTCGTAAAGTAGAATTAAAGCCTTAAATTTAGAGAAATAGATTCCGTTTCTGTCTTTGTTTTTCATTGTGTTAATATTTCCCTTAACCTTTGACTGTTAGCATTAGTCTTGCATAGGGGCTATTGCTGTTTTAGCCTTTGTTGGCTATAGTATTTTTTCATTTTCAAGTTTGACTACATTTTCGGTTTCGTTATCTCTACAGCTTCATCTATGTGCTTGAAATATGTTTTTATCATTCTGTCATAATCAGCTTTATATTTTTCATGATTACGAATTGGTGTTTTATTGAAGGCACAGTCAAAGTTATCAAAAAAGATTTGTTTTCCCTTTGTTATTGGCTAATAAAAGTAAGTAGTTTACCTTTTCACTTTTGTTAGGGGCTGGATCAAGGAGTCAAAAAAGAAAGAACAAAAATTGCCGCTGTCTTTGTGAATGGTTTATCTATTATCTCAATTAAATCTGATACCATAGTTTATTTTTTACCTCAACATTTGCAGTTTAGATATCTTTTGAAAATTCTTTTCTGCTCCTGACTTTCAACTATATGTCTACCCAAATCCCTCCGGCACAAGATTCAGCTTATTAATTGCGGTATTTACAAACTCAAGACTTTCATGTACCTGGATAACTTCCTCGTAATCCCAGAATTTCATGTCTTTTAAACCGGGCACATCAGAGGCATGCTTTTGTATCTTTTCGATTTGTTCTTTATCGGATACGGCCACCACACCCTGCACAGCGGGATTATTTTTTGCTTTCAGGAGATTCAATATTAAGCTGTCAATCGAACCTTTGGTTTGAACTTCATACACATAAAGCACCCTGCCCATATTACCTATTGTGGATTCCCATACCGTATCTACCTTTGAACCGTCGGCTACTTTCTTTTCAATACTTGCATTAAATCCCAGCCATTGGCCTATGTCCCTCAAATAATCCCTGATTTCATTGTGTACAAATCCCGATTCTTCCTTTGTGAGCTTTTCAACGGGTTTCACCTCATTGGCTTTTTTAAAAATCTGGCTCAGGTTTTCTTCCACCTGTAACTCCTCCCAAATGAAATAATCCACTGATAGCAATGAAGTGTCCTGTGCTCCAAGTTTTCCCATTTCATCAGCAATCGTCCGGGCAATATCCGATAACTCTTTGTATTTCTTTCATGTGATTTGATAATTATATTTTGGCAAGTCACTTACACCAAGATATGAAAACCCCACATAGGCTCTTCGATTCCATAACATATGTTCATGTGGGTGCACATAACAAAGCAATTCGCTTTGCATGGCGGGTCCAAAACCTTTAATATTTTTCATAGTCCTGTCCCATCGTTTCTCTATAGGCTCCTTACCCCAGATCAAATCAGCCAGTTTCTTTTTCAGTTCATCAAATCCATTATCCTCAATAAGCTTATCCACAAAATATTGTTTGTTGCCCCAAATTAGCATTGCGTAAAGCTTGGACATATACTCCAGCAAATCATCCTGGGACATTTTTAAAATTTCATCCTTTGTCCATGACTGGTAATAGATAATACGCTGGTTTCTATCTTCTTGATCAGTTTTCAACTTTCCGGGTTCATTGTTCAAATGATTAAGGAAGTTTTTGATGTGTTTCTGGAGTAGGTTTTTGTCCATATATTAAGGATTTCACTATTTATGTTATTATTTTTGTCTGTCTACATTAAAATTTGTCAGTTTACTTTGCTTATTAAAAATAACCATTTTTTAGCATTTACCCAAATTGAGCGATTCTCGCTCACGATAAAGAAATTGTAAGCATTTCACCTTCCCGCAATTCTGCGGGACAGGCTACCCATTCGGTGAAATACAACAATTTCTAAATCGGGGTTAAACCTAAGTAAAGCGCTTTTTCACTTTCCCGGAAAATAAGTCGGGACAGGTTGTTCAAACCGCTCAACTTAGGATTTAATTAATTATTGGCCAGGTATCTAATGTTATTTTCATAATCAGATTATGTCATCAAAAATATTTCTCTAATTTATAAAAATATTTTCACTTTTAACCCCTGTCCTCCTGTAAGAAAACTTAATATAATTGCCGGCTGGAAGCCGGCGATCCAGTGACATCCTGTCTGAGGACTGCCAGAGCATAGAATAATCAGCCTTTTTGTCATCATGCAGAAATTTTTTGATCTGGTGCTTCGAAATAACTAATTGTCATTTCGGGTTTTATACCGGTAATAATCGGTATGAAGCGAGAAATATCCATGCTAATTTTCGTTTCCCCGGATAACAGTGTTTTACAATCGCAAATTAAAAGCATGTTCTGGAAAGGATTTTGTAATTTTGTCGAAAACCAAAATAAGCTTCATGGCAGCGCATTCCGGGAATAGAAACAAAGGCTCTGTTTCGATTTAGGTGGGTAATCATAAAAATTAATTCTTTTGATTAAATTATTGGTTTTCAAATTAATAACTTAGAAACTTGCGAACTTTTAAACTGAATTCATTATTAAAATGCGCCACAGATAACCATGGTATACTACCATTCCAATACTTAGCCTTACTGTTATTGACGGGCTCCTCCTATTAAATCAACTATTTCTGATATTGCTGTTTCCACTCAGTCATCTCTAAACTCCCTTTCTAACAGCAGCGCTTCTGCCCCGCTTTCGTCAATCTGAAATTCGCCCTCATAATAAGGATTTTCGGGCTGGTGTTTTACTTTTTTTACAAACGGATGATAAAAATTATCGTAGCCGCTTTCGTAACCACTTACCACCACCGGCATATCTTCGGGGTATTGTTGTAATATTCTTATCAGTTCGCCAACGGTAAAGTTGTATATTTTCCTACTCATCTCCACCTCCTAACTTCTGCCTGTGAACCAAACAATTATTAAAAAAACATTGATTTGTATTACTTTTCGTATTACTTTTGTACAAGTATCCTGTTTTAGCGAAGCCCTGCGTTCCACGCGGGAGGTTAGTAGCGAAAAACGGGATATTTTTATTTATACTTTTTCTCATCTATATTAAAATCTTTTGGTGTAAACTTCCAGTGTTTATAAGGCATTTGCCACCTGTTCTCTGCCGGAAACTTATCCATATTAATACCAATATTAAAATTAGGGTAAAACGAACGGATTAACTTTAAGATGTGCTTGTATAGTTTTTCCTTAGCAATCGTACGCTTACCTCTTCTGTATGCTCCTGTGGGTTTTTCCTTATGCAAATCATTCAACCTGAAAGCCATCGCTCCTAAAACAATATCCATGCATTGTAATATGATATGCTCATGCGATTCTATTTCAACAATATCGCTTCTTCTTATTTTCAGTCTGGCATTTGAAAATGCAGGTAATGACTGCAAACCATATATATGACTAAGAAACAGTTCATTCTTAACTTTGGTATCAGGTAATTTATCAAAATACAACCTGAGAAATTTTTCATCAGTGCCGCCTGAATATTGCAAGCCAAAGGCATGCTTTATAAATTGATAGTAGAGCAAATGGAAGCTTTGTTCTTTTTGTTTTTTTGTTATCCTAGGCACTTGAGCACTCTGACGAAACATTATTCTAATCTTTATTTTATCCTGCTCAATAAATCAAAAAAAGCAGGTCATCATCTCTTTATACTTTTTAAGATAATTAGCCGTTGCTTTTGTCCATTTTATCTCTTGGTGCAGATTTAATGACTCTTTTTTATCTTTCAATTCTTTAAGTACTTCCAGATAATCCGTAGATCGTACCAGCGCTCCCCCGGAAAAGTCTGAGAAGTACTTGCCATTTCTTATCGATTCATCACAGTAAATTATATACTCCACTTTTTTAGTTTTCTATAATATATCGCTTTTTTTGCACCTGTATTTAATAGTGATTTTTTTAATCAAAGCAGTTATTTTACTTTCAGTCAATAAAGTAAAATATCATCTTCACCATTTTACTTTTCTTCCAGACTAATCTTATTCAGGTTTTCGCGAATTCTTGCATTTAGTTTGGCTTCTTCCTTCAATTGCTCCTCAAATTCGGTTTTCAGTTGTGTAAACCGCTCTTTAAAATCAAAATCATCATCTTCTTCAGCTAAACCAACATACCGCCCGGGTTTAAGCACATAATCCAGTTCTTTTACCCGTTCAACAGGTGTTGAATTGCAAATCCTTTGACATCTTCGTAATTCCCATCAGGATTTGGCCAATTATGGTATGTTTCAGCAATTTCCTGTTTGTCATCTTCTGAAAGAACCTTTGCTCTGCTGTTTCTAAAAACAATGCCACAATATAATAATATTTCCGGGATTCAGATGGTAATTTACGTTATATGAACATCTCATATCAACAAAAAACAGCGTTTTTAGGGCCTGCTTTTACACGAATGATCATAACCTCCTAACGAATATCCTTAAAATCTCTACGAATATCCAATAGCCATTTTTTCAATCGCTGCGTTTTATCATTATTCCCTGTCCTCCTGTAAGAAAACTTAAGATGATTGCCGGCTGGAAGCCGGCGATCCATTGACATCCTGTCTGAGGACTGCCAGAGCATAGAATAATCAGCCTTTTTTGTCATCATGCAGAAATTTTTTGATCTGGTACTTCGAAATAACTAATTGTCATTTAGGGTTTTATACCGGTGATAATCGGTATGAAGCGAGAAATCTCCATGCTAATTTTCGTTTCCCCGGACAACAGTGTTTTACAATTGCAAATTAAAAGCATGTTCTGGAAAGGATTTTGTAATTTTGTCGAAAACCAAAATAAGCTTCATGGCAGCGCATTCCGGGAATAGAAACAAACTGAAAAACCAAAAGACTTTATCTGCCGAATCGCCTGATAATAAGGCCAGCGGCAGCAATAAAGGTACGCCAAAAAAGAAAAAACCGGCAGCTAAAAAGCAACGCTATAACAACCTGCGCACTATTGTTGGCATTTTCCTTACACTCTTTTCCCTGTACATGGTGGTGGCTTTTATCTCATACCTTTATCATTGGTTTACCATTGGCAATGATGATGCTTTGTTGCGTTTTCCTTTCAAAGAAGTTATGCAGGGCGATATTACCCACAACAACTGGGGCGGGCGTGCAGGAGCTTTTTTATCTTATCAGTTTATTTATCAGTGGTTCGGAATAGCCTCTTTCATAATAGCGTTTTACCTGTTTGTCGTTGGTTTTTTCCTGGCAACAGGAAACCGTCTCTTTAAGCTCGGAAAAGCATTCACTTACAGTCTGGCCCTGCTGGTGTGGGTGTCTCTCAGCACAGGCTATATCATGCACCACACCGAATCGTTTGATATTCTGGGAGGCGTCTTTGGATATCAGGGAACAAAACTGCTGTTGTCCATTACAGGTGGTATAGGAACAGGCTTTTTGCTGCTCTTCGTATTGCTGAGCATCACTACTTTTGCTTTCAACATCCCGCTAAGGTGGATCGATTTAGACAAACTAAAAGCAAAAAGAGCAGAACGGAAGCAACAGAAAGAGGCCGGGAAAGCGAAAAAATCCGGCGGAAAAGCACCTGAGGACATGCCTGGCAATACCAGACCAGCAGGAACTTCGCAAACACCTTTCAATACCGAGGAATATGCCCTGAGTGATGAAGAAGAGAACCTGACAAAAAAGCCTGCAGGCAACAGCGTTAAGAGGGAGGAAGAGAACACAACTGCTGAAAGAAGCGAGCAGGATAATGATGATTCCGTGCCGGCAAGCAGGCCCGGCGGCACTGACCCTAAAAAAAATGAAGAGGTGGAGTTTACTATCGAAACCCCTGCCCCATCAGAGGATGTGGCGGATGAAAAAGAACAGACATCGCAGCGCCAGGGTTTAGATACGGAATTTGACCCTACGTTAGACTTGCCACATTATAAGTTTCCTCCTAAGGATATCTTAAGCGATTACAATGAAAACACCGATATCCGTGTTGAGAAACAAGAGCTGGAAGAAAACAAACAACAAATCGTTGAAACGCTCAACAATTATTCTATCAAAGTTAACTCCATCAAGGCTACGCCGGGCCCTACCATAACCCTTTATGAGATTGTTCCGGCTCCGGGCATACGCATCTCCAAAATAAAAAACCTGGAAGATGATATCGCCATGAGCCTCGCCGCGCATGGCATCCGTATTATCGCCCCTATCCCCGGAAGGGGAACCATTGGAATAGAAGTGCCTAACAACAATCCGCAGATTGTTTCGATGAAATCGATTCTTGTTTCCAAAAAATTCACCTACTCCACTTATGACCTGCCTATAGGGTTAGGGAAAACCATTTCTAACGAAAGCTTTATCGCCGACCTTGCAAAAATGCCTCACTTACTGATGGCCGGAGCCACAGGGCAGGGTAAATCCGTAGGCCTTAATGCCATTATCACCTCGCTGGTGTACAAAAAGCACCCAGCCACGCTGAAGTTTATCCTTGTAGACCCCAAAAAGGTAGAGCTTACGCTGTATAACAAGATAGAGCGCCACTACCTTGCCAAGCTACCCGATAACGAAGAAGCTATAGTTACCGACACGCGCGAAGTGGTAAGAACGCTGAACAGCCTGGTGATAGAGATGGAAGACCGCTATAATAGGCTGAAAGACGCCCAGGTAAAAGGTATCGATGAGTATAACAGAAAGTTTATTGCGCGGCGGCTCAACCCCGAAAACGGCCATCGTTTTATGCCCTATATCGTTGTGGTGATTGATGAGTTTGCCGACCTGATTATGACGGCAGGAAAAGAGATAGAGGGCCCTATTACCCGTCTGGCTCAGCTGGCACGGGCCATAGGGATACACCTTATTATCGCCACCCAGCGTCCTTCGGTAAACATCATCACCGGATCGATAAAAGCCAATTTCCCGGCACGGATAGCTTACCGCGTGATTTCGAAAGTAGACTCCCGCACCATCCTCGACACCGGGGGCGCCGACCAGCTTGTAGGGCGCGGCGATATGCTCCTGTCTACCGGAAAAGAGCTGGTGCGCCTGCAGGGAGCATTTATCGATACTGACGAGATAGAAAAGCTTACCGATTATATCGGATCGCAGCGTGCCTACCCCGAAGCCTTTAAGCTGCCTGAATATTACGACGAAGCGTCGGATACCTCTAAAGACCTGGAAGACCTGGGCCGCGACGAGATGTTTGAGGAAGCTGCGCGAATGGTGGTTAGCAACCAGCATGGCTCCACATCTCTATTGCAGCGCAAAATGAAGATAGGATACAACAGGGCCGGAAGAATTATAGACCAGCTGGAGGCTGCCGGAGTGGTGGGGCCTTTTGAGGGCAGTAAAGCCCGCGAGGTGCTGCTGAAAGACAACATCGCTTTGGAACAATTATTGGATAACCTGAACAATAATAGCAAAACAAAAGATAACGAATGAAAACCATAGCATTTTTAATCTGTTTCACAATGATTACCCTTCCTGCTGTTTCGCAGGAGAAAGCACAAAGCATACTGGATAAAGTGGCCACGAAAACCAGCGAAATGGGCGCTGTAAAAATTATTTTCAACTATTCGATGACCAACGAAGAGGCAGGAATTGATGAAAGCTACCAGGGCGAAATACTTACCCGGGAAGATAAATACCGCCTGAAAATTTCAGGGCAGGAAATTATTAGTAATGGCGAAAAGACCTGGACCTACATCCCCGATGCACAAGAGGTTCAGGTTAACGACGCCGCAGCGGGAAGCAACGAGTTTAACCCCACCTCAATGCTCCAAAATTATAAGGAGAAATATGACGTGGCCTTTCTGGAGAAAAAAACAATAAATAACAGAGATATGGCTGTTTTAAAACTAACCCCCGCCAATCCTGACGAGTTTGAGAAAGCGCATCTTATTGTTGACCTGGTCAAAGACGAGATATTCCGCCTCACCATTTTTGATGGAACAGATAACGAATACACCTACGAGGTGGTTGAACTGCTGCCCAACATCGGGTTAAGCGGTAACGAATTTACTTTTAACCCGGAAGAGCATCCTGACGTAGATGTTATCGACATGCGATAACCCACCCTGTTAAAAACCGGTAGAAAAAAATGCTGTTTTTCCTGCATTAAAAACGCCGCCTTCTTTTCTCAGCCTGGTACTGCAAAGGCCCCTGCTGTTCTATCTTCAACAAGCGGTAATTATAATACCTTAACGGGAAAGCACTTCTGTTTTCATAGCTGCCATACTCATTTTCGATAAACTGCATCTCCATCATCAACAGTGCGGGATGGTGAAATTTCAGGCATCCGGCAAAATCGCTGCCATAGCGATACATGGCAGACAAAAAGTAATAGGTAATATCGTATCCCGCAAAGGCATACCTTTCCTGCATTGGCTCGGTAGCATATCGCTCCCTGAATTTCCGCACAAACCAGTCTAACTCTGGCCTGGCATAGTCGGTAAAAGTATTGTCAAAGATGTGCACGTCGAGGTTCATCAGGTATGATGTCTCTAAATCATACTTCCGCCATTCCGACATCCCGAACAGGGTGACATCAGGGATACTGTCATGCATCTCATTAAGGTGACGAACAAGCTCAATAGTAAACACCTCGCGATCGGCCAGCGCCACAACAATATTTCTGCCGGCCCATTTGGTAGAGTCGAGTACCGGGTGCAGGCTGTCGTAAGAATAGTCTACCTCATACACCCTGTTTTTCTGCGACAACCCGATACCTTTCTCTGAAAGAGCTTCACGAAGATATTTTATCTCTTCGGACTGCTGATAGCGATTATTTCTCACCACAAAGATGCTTATAGAGTCAGTATAGTATTTATGGATATAATCAGCTATCGCCTCCAGCTCCGACTCTACCGGCGGCTGTACCTTAAACACATCCCTGTTTCCTGCGATAATTTCCTCCCTGGTGGATAAAGGGTTCACTATCTTAATGCCATGGCTTTGCGCAAATTCCTGCACAACGTTGAAAGCATCGCTGTATATCGGGCCGATAATAAGATCCATATCTTCCAGGGTCTTGTCAAGCTTCTTTTGGGCTTCGGCACGGGTTTTACCTACATCATAAACATACACATCTGCCTTAAGGCCTTGTTTTTCCAGCGAATCTACTGCAAGCATAGCGCCGCCATAAAACTGTGCGAAATTCATTGATGAGGGTAACGGAATCTCATTATCTATCTTGCCGGTATCTATCGACTGGTATTCGTCCAGATAAAAAGGAATCATCAATGCCACGCTATACCGTTGCTCCTCACCTTGTCTTTCCTCACACCGCACCTGCTGCTCTTCTTTCATCAGGGCATCCTCTTCTTCTTCCGTCTTTTCTTCTGTTACCTCCTCCTCGGGTTCCGGAACACGAACAGGAATCCTCAGTATTTCCCCCCTTTTAATTCCGCGGTCCGCTCCCGGATTAAGTGCGATAATATCCTCCTGGGGCACATCATATAATTTGGAGATGCGGTACAGCGTCTCCTTCTTCATTACCTCGTGGGTGATGTAATTGATCACCGCATCTTCCTCCTCCTTATCCTTCTCTTCCTCTTTCACCTCGGCTTTTCTGGGAAGTTTGATAACATCCCCCCAGCTCACGCCTTCCTCTTTAATACCGGGATTTAACTGGTAAATTTTCTTTAGTTCCACATCCTGTCGTTTGGCAATACCCGGGAGACGCTCCAGAAAGCCCACTTTATAATGCCGTACCGTCTGTATACTGTCTTGATCAACAGCGGCAACTATATCCTGATCATGAGCTACTTCTGCCGGTTCCGTATCTTTTGTCACCTCCTCCTCCGTCTCGTGGGGGATCCGTATTTGCTGACCAGCCTTCAATCCCTCCTCTTCTACTGCCGGGTTCATCTCAAGCAGCTCTTGCTGGCTAACCCCAAAGTTTTTAGCGATGCGAAAAACATTCTCCCTGGGCTTAACGGTATAAAGACTAAACTTCTTCCCTTTAAAAACCTGCTCCTTATCCTTTTTAACAACAGCTTCCTCCTCATCTTCCTCCTCATCTTCCCCGGGTTGCTCTGCCAGATATACAGGTATCATCAGCGTTTGGCCCACTTTTATCTCATCTTCAAGCCCCGGGTTGACCTTACGAATGTCATCCATACTAACATCATACGCTTTAGCGAGGCTATAAAGTGTTTCCTTGGGTTGTACACGATGATATTCAAATCGCTTTTTCTTTTCATCCGGCCTGTCCTTTAGGATGTCCTGTTTCTTACGTTTGTCCGTTTTCTGCTGGTTCAATTCCCCGGAAGGGGCTACGGGTGCTACCTGCTCCTCTTGCACAGCATCTTTCTCCAAAGTTTCTTCAGTAAAAGGTATGCGTAAAATATGGTTGGCTCTTATGGTTTCTCCTGACTCCAGGCCCGGGGTGAGGTCATAAATGGCGTCCTTGTCAACCTCATAAACCTGTGCTATGGATTCTATTGTCTCTCCGGGTTGCACCAGGTGAATATAAAATACCTGATCGCCAATTTGTTCCAAAACCTCAGACTTCTCCGGCTGCTGGGCCAGCAAAGTATGAGGAATTAATACGATTAAGAAAAACAGAAAAACCGGTTGCAAAAATTTCATAATATATCTTTTTCTTATGCCTGTAAATATTACCGTTTCCGGGATAAGAGCACTATTCCCACTCAATGGTTGCCGGCGGTTTTGAACTAATATCATAAACCACCCGGTTTACACCTTTTACACGGTTAATCACTTTGCTGGAGATGCGGGCCAGAAACTCATAGGGCAGATGCGACCAATCGGCTGTCATTCCGTCGGTGGATTCTACAGCCCGCAAGGCCACAACATTCTCATAGGTGCGCTCATCGCCCATCACGCCCACAGCGCTAACAGGAAGCAAAATTGCACCAGCCTGCCAGACAGTATCGTAGTGTCCTTCTTCCTTTAATCCTCCAATAAAATAACTGTCTACTTCCTGCAAAATGGCCACCCGCTCAGGGGTGACTTCGCCAAGGATGCGAATCGCAAGCCCCGGCCCGGGGAAAGGGTGTCTTCCCATAATCCGCTCATCGATATTCATAGAGCGCCCCACTTTCCTGACCTCATCTTTAAACAAGCTTTTCAAAGGCTCTATCACCTTCAGGTTCATCTTTTCAGGAAGGCCGCCCACATTATGGTGCGATTTGATGGTAGCCGAAGGGCCTTTTACCGAAACAGATTCAATGATGTCCGGGTAAATGGTACCTTGCGCCAGCCATTTCACTCCCCGGATAGCATGCGCTTCTTTATCAAAAACATCTATAAAAACCTTGCCGATGGCCTTACGCTTCTCTTCCGGGTCGGTCTTGCCCTGTAAAGCATTATAAAAACTGCTTTTAGCATCTACGCCTTTCACATTTAAGCCCATATGCTTGTAGGAATCGAGCACCTCACTGAACTCATTTTTACGCAGCAAACCATTATCCACAAAAATGCAATGCAGCTGAGTGCCGATAGCCTGATGGAGCAGAAGAGCAGCCACCGAAGAGTCAACACCACCTGACAAGCCGAGTACTACCTTATCACTACCTATCTGTTGTTTTAAATAGGCTACGGCCTCCTCCACAAAAGACTCAGGGGTCCATGTGCGGCTTGAGCGGCAGATATCCACCACAAAATTATGCAGGATAAATTTTCCTTCGGTGGTGTGATAAACCTCAGGATGAAACTGAATTCCATAGGTTCTTTCATCCCTCACTTTAAAGCCTGCCACGGCAACATCCGAAGTGCTGGCGATAATATCACAGGAGGGCGGAAGGCTTTGGATAGTATCGCCATGCGACATCCACACCTGGCATCCATCCGTCAAGCCTTTCATAAGATCATACTCGTGGTTGATATAAGCGAGATTGGCCCGGCCATACTCCCTTATCTTTGACGGAAGCACCTCTCCCCCATCTGCCTGGGCAAGATACTGTGCCCCGTAACAAATGGCAAGCAACGGTATTTTACCCCGAATCGCATCAAGGAGGGGGATGGGGGCATCGGCATCCTTAACGGAATGCGGACTGCCCGATAAAATGACGCCTTTCACATCCTGTGTAATCTCCGGTATTTGGTTGTAAGGATAAATATCACAATATACATTTAACTCTCTTACTCTTCTGGCAATAAGCTGCGTATACTGCGATCCGAAATCGAGTATGATTATTTTCTCTTCCATTGCACAAATATACGACTTCGTATTTAGTTCGCCGCGGCGAGTAAATAAAAAAACACATCCGGATAACACAGTAACTGTATTTCCTCAAGGTTTTTGCCGGATAAAATGTTGCGCCAATGACCGAATCCCGGTTGCAGACTATGCAAAAACCATAACCTGGCAAGGAGTGTTTATCTTGACGCCTCAATGAAACCTACTTCCCACCCGGAGGACAGTGCTCTTTCAAAAAGTTGGTATATAAGGTCGACAGATGTTTGAAGGTACCCTCCCCTTCTCTAAAACTGTGAGAGCGGTTGGGATAAGGCATAAATTTAAATTGTTTGTTGTGCCTGATCAATTCATTCAACAGCAGTTCTGCATTTTGATAATGCACATTATCGTCGCCCGTTCCGTGAATATAAAGCAGATTCCCCTCCAGGTTTTTGGCATGCGTAATAGGAGAACCCTCAATAAAATCTTCCCTGTTTTCCTGTGGCAGGCCCATATAGCGTTCCTGGTAAATATTGTCGTAGGTCAACTGGTTGGCCACCGCCGAAAGTGAAATGCCCGTTTTGTAAATCTCAGGATACTTAAACATCAGGTTGAGCGTAGCCGAGCCGCCACCGCTGTGGCCCCACACAGCTATCCTGGTAGAATCTACAAAATCCCATTTCAGGATTTCCTTTGCTGCATTCGCCTGGTCGTTGATGTTCACCACGCCAATCTTTCTGTAAATAGATTTTCTCCACTCCCGGCCTTTCGGAGCCGGCGTGCCCCGGTTGTCCACCGAAATGTAGATATAGCCGTCATCGGCCATATTTCCTCTGTAAAACCAGTTTCTGCCGGCATTATAGGTATCGTTTACGGTAGTAGAGGCGGGTTCCGAATACACAAAAAACACTACCGGATATTTCTTCGTGGAATCGAAATCGGTGGGCTTCACCATCCATCCGTCCATCTCCACACCATCAGCGGTTTCAACCGTAAAAAACTCAGTATTGGTTTCCTGCTCCAGTTCCTCTACCTTATTAAGAATGCTTTCCTCTTCGTTTAAGGCTTTATGATCGGCAACGGTAATAAATTCGCTGGTTCGTGGCGTATAGTGGTTGGTAAAAGTATGCCGCGCATAGGTGCCATTCGAAGAAAATGAGTAACCATGCGTGCCTTTCAGGCTTTCGGGACTCACCAGTTTGTTTTTTCCTTTTCCGTTCAGCTTCGTCTTGTACAAATACTTCTGCGTGGCATTGTGCGGGGATGCCATGTAATAGACCTCCCCTGCTTTTTGGTTGATATGCTTTAAATCTATCACATCAAAATCGCCTTTCGTCACCAGCACTTCCGGCTTTTCTTCCAGGGAAACCTGGTACAGATGCCTCCAGCCGTCTTTTTCTGAGGCCCACAAAATGCTGTTGTTCTCTTCAAGGAACATAAAATCATTGGTGTAATCTATCGCATAACGGTTGCCTGGTTGAAACAGATCTACCCAGGCTTCGTCCGACTCTTCGTAAATCACCTTTGTGTCTCCTTCATTGGCGTCGGCAACATACAGCTTACTGTGGTTTTGTTTCCGGTTTAGCTGCTGAATGAGCAGTTTGCCGGTTTCAGGAATATACTCCATCCTTACGATATAGTGTTGACGGGCATTCCCCGGAACATCCATCCAGGTGGTTTCGGTGTTGGAAATACCTACCACCCCAACCCTGCATGCCGATGGTGTTTCGCCCACTTTAGGGTATTCTATGGGAATGACTTGCGAGTAGATGGAATCCGTGTTGTTGATCATGTAAAACTCCTTGATGTCGCTGGCATCAATCTGCCAATAAGCGATGGATTTACTGTCGGGACTCCACCGGAAACCATCGCGGCAAGCAAATTCTTCCTCATAAGCCCAGTCGAAAGTTCCGTTGATTAACGACACCGTGCCATTGGTGGTTAAAGGCGATATTTCTCCACTACCCAATTCTTCGTAGTACAGGTTGTTTTCCGAAACGTAGGCCACCTTTTCCCCGTCAGGAGAAAACTTTGCAAACATCAGCGACGACTCCGGCAAGGTTTTCCCAAGCTGCCTGATCTCATTGGTTTCAAAGTCAAACACCCAGTAGTCGCCTTTGGTGTTCAGCCGCCACACTTTTTTTGTGTTGGTAAACAGCAGCACCTTTTGCTGGTCTGTCGAGAAGGAAAAGTGTGCCACTACTATCGGTTCCGTAGCACCTTCCGGAGTTAACTGCTCCTGCGAAATCACCACCTCCTTTTCCTTATCGGGAAGGGTATACGTAACCAGTTCATTTTTCTCTAAACGGTAATAAGCATCACCATCATTCGTCCAGTTAATCTGAGCATCAACGCCCAAGGCAAGTGCAGTAAAACAAAGCACTGTGAAAATCCGAAAAGAAACACGGATCATGGAGGATATTCTTAAAGCTTTCATTGGTTGATATTGTTTATTGATTTATTGATTTGGATTCAAAGATAGGATTTATGGTTGGTTACCGAATGGAATAATGATATGCAATCGGGAGTGTTCAAAAACGACCATAAAGTTTAAATCCATTGCAGTCATTCTAAAAATGACTGTATAAGTAGAACCATCCTGCCAACGCGTGTTAAGAACCTACATTTTTTATTTTCTTCATTTCTTTTATCGAATTGGTCCAGTATCTTGCCCCTTCCCTTTTTAATTCAAACGGTGTCTGATTTAGAAGACCATTCTCGTATACCACATTCATAAACTCAAAACTTTCGTATTTGTAATTATTATGAATTTCGAAACCATCAACTAAATAGTTAATTCTACCAATTGCACTTTTGTTATTATTTCCTAAATTGAGCGATTTTCATCAAAAAAAGATAAAAGATAGGTTGCACAGGTAATTGATAATGTGTACTTTAGTGGTGTAAAATCAAAAAAAATAACATTCACCAATTAGGTGCACAACACTATCTT
>Ga0307940_1001206_pt1 | contig 15114 bp, 10 predicted proteins | sample OrgLakmetagen124_FD_201835 | JGI IMG/M metagenome (GOLD analysis project Ga0307940, IMG submission 201835) | Saline water microbial communities from Organic Lake, Antarctica - #124 | ecosystem: Environmental > Aquatic > Non-marine Saline and Alkaline > Saline | place: Antarctica: Organic Lake... | reverse complement strand
CGGCTTCTGGGACCAGAACAAAAACGAAGTCCGCACCCTGCAGGCCCGTGGTGTTCTGGGCGTGGTGGACGCCTGGCGCACCAGCATCGTCACACTGCTGGAAGACGAGCAGAACAAGACCAACCCGCTGGACCACAAACTGGTGACCTTCCTGCTGGCGGACTACGTGGCCGAACTGGAAGACCTGCAGACCCACAAGGCTGAGCTGGATGCCCGCATAAAAGCCGCCAACGCACAGCCGGATGAAGACGATGATGCTGAGCCGGATGAAGATGCACCCACCGAGGCCGACATCAAAACCTGGAAGGCCGAACGCACTAAGGCCGCCAAGACCTTGAAAGCCAAGCAGGCCAACTTCGAGGAACATCTGAATGAAGCGGTGGATGGGCTGGACGAAGCCGGAGCCGCAGAGCTGATGTTGACGATTCTACATAACGACATGCTAGGGATACTGAACACGTACATTTGGCAGCAGCGGCAGGAAGTGATCGCTGCGTTTGAAACCTGGTGGGATAAATACTGGGTGACGCTGGCGGATATTGAGATGGAGCGGGATAAAGCTGCTGCTGAGCTGGAAGGGTTCTTAAAAGGACTCTCTTATGTCTGAATCTTTCAAAAAGCTCGGAGAAGTTGCCGACATCGAAACAGGATTCCCCTTTAAAAGCTCAGATTTCACTGAAATCGGTGTGCCGGTTATCAGGATGAGCGACTTGACTCAGGGTTCTGTTGACTTATCTGGAGCAGCTAAAGTCAAAACATCAGCGCTTGAAGGTTTAAAAAAGTTTAGACTTATCAGAGGGGATTTCTTGTTTGGTCTTTCTGGGAGCCTTGATGCCTATGGCGTTCACGACTCCGATGCTGAGGCCTATTTAAATCAGCGAGTTGGTCGCCTGCAAGCCTTAGAGTCAGAACCATCTAATTATAGTTACCTTTCTCATGTTTTGAGTTCGGACGTTTATAGAAGCTATGCGTATAGAGTAGCTTCAGGCATTGCTCAACTTAATATCAGTCCCAATCAGGTCCGCGATTTACCGATTTTCTATCCCTCATTACCAGAGCAACAAAAAATCTCTCAAATCCTCGACACCCTGGACACTCAAATCCAGAAAACCGAGGCCCTGATCGCCAAGCTGGAAAAAATCAAGGAAGGCCTGCTACACGACCTGCTCACCCGAGGCATCAACCAGAACGGCCAGCTCCGCCCCACGCCGGAACAGGCGCCGGAGCTTTATAAGAAGTCGGTTTTGGGGTTGATTCCGAGGGAGTGGGATATTTCAACTCTTGGAGGTTCCTCAATTTCATCAGTAATCGGCCCATTCGGTAGCGATCTGGTAGCCTCTGATTACCGAAGTGAGGGGGTGCCTGTAGTTTTCGTGAGGGACATCGCAGGTGCGCAATACGATCGCGTGAGCCAAGTGTTCGTCAGCCCAAGAAAAGCGCAGGCTCTCTCAGCTCACGAAGTAACAGCCGGTGATTTACTGCTGACAAAAATGGGCTTACCGCCATGTATCTCTGCTGTATACCCAAAACGTGAACCGGCAGGGATAATCACAGCAGACATTGTGCGCCTTCGCTTGAAGGCCGACGTGGCACCTGAGTGGGCTCACCACTATGTAAACTCGGAAGCAGTAAAGTCTCAAGTACGAGGAATCACTGCAGGGGTGACCAGGCCCAAAGTCACACTAAAAGACGCAAGGAGTCTGAGAATAGCGGTTCCGGATATTGAAGAGCAGGCTCGAATCCTGAGCATTCTTCAACGTAGCTCCAGCCGCTTAGAATCGGAAAGTGCGAGTTTGGCGAAACTGCGGGCTCAAAAGTCCGGACTTATGGATGACCTGCTTACTGGCCGCACGCGCGTCGCTTCCCTACTCAAGGATTCAATATGACCATCTTCGACAGGGTCCAGCTGCTGGGCTTACAGCGGAGCTTGGTTTGCAAAAAGAGCCCGTCAAAAGCCACTGATCTGCAAATGGCACCAACTTTGAGATGCAGTTCATGATTGAATATTGTCGAGGGAACTTACTGGAAGCGAGCGTAGAAGCTCTAGTGAATCCGGTTAATACTCAGGGAGTCATGGGCAAAGGGCTTGCCCTGGCATTCAAAAACGCATACCCGGGAAATTTCCGTGCCTATGCGCAAGCCTGCCAATCAGGCCAGGTCAGGACTGGCCAGATGTTTATAACCGAGCAACAACCGCTGCTTGGGCCGCGCTGGATTATCAACTTTCCAACCAAGCGGCACTGGCGCGATCCATCAAAGCTGGAGTGGGTAGAGCAGGGACTGGTAGATTTCAGAAAAGTGCTGTCCGACAATAAGATCTCATCCGTTGCGATACCTCCACTTGGATGCGGCCTTGGTGGGCTGGACTGGCAACTGGTTAAACCGCGAATTGAAGATGCGCTTGCTAACCTCGCTGGCACCCAGATACTGATCTTTGAGCCCTTATAGCCTTAAACTGCTACTTCGGGCATTCATCGTTAACTGCGCTAGCTCTTAAACACTGCACCGCTTGTGCGAATAAGGTGCAGGAAATTGATGCAAGTTACCCCCACCTCCTGCAGCTCACAGACCGCCGGAATCCTGTACTTAGCCAGAATTTTGGGTTTATCGAACTGGCGCCCCTCGTCAGAGATGAGCGTCAAGCCATTAACGCTCGCAGTGGCAATGATAAAGATGTCGTTCTCACCAACACCCTTGGCGTGATACTGGTCCTCCTCAATGCCAAGCAGATGCTTTATCCGCAGCGATTCAGCCAGCACCTCGGAGTTCAAAGGGAACACTTTTATGTCGTTGCCTTTCAGCCATGCAGCACATTCCGGAGCCTTCTTTCCCACTTCCTCCAGTGCCACACTAGGGATGGCGAGACTTCCGTCTGCGATCTCCTGCCCTAACCAGTCCCACAAAGGCGGGAACAACTCCGGTGGGTAGTTGTCCCAGGCATGGATAATCGACGACGCATCAAATACCGGCATGCGTATCTTCCAGCTGACGCAGATCCGATATTTTCAGGTTATCCAGGTAGGAGCTGGCCCGGGCCAGGGTGATCCGCTGCTCATGCAGAGCGTCTAGCACAGTGCCAACGTAGCTTTTTCCAAAGACTCTTACCGGCTCTTTGAAGCGATAGCGGGAACCGCCGCTGCTCTGTTGTTCAATCACGGGCAGGGATTGTTTCCACCTGCGGTAGGCTTGGTAATCGTCCTGTGTAAGCAACCCAGAATCCATCATCCTGCGCAGAATGACTTCGGGACTGACACACCAATGCCTCGCATTGTCTTCGAGGAACCGGTCATAGGCCGTTACGTCATTGTCCGGGAAGCGCTGCAGATCCAGCCTCTCAAGGAAATTCTCAGGTACAAGCAGGTTACCCGCAAACCGATTCGCTGCGACTTCGTTAGCGCTGTGGCTATGGAAATCGTCCTCGTCGTCAACAAAACTCTCGCGGTGAAGCAGCAAATGACCCAGTTCGTGCATCATGGTAAAGGCCTGGGCACCTTCGGATTGCTGCTTCTTGATGAAAATGACCGGAAAGCTGTCGAAATACAGGGAAAACCCACGAATGGGACTTTCCTTGGGGATCTGCCACTGCCCTGCGTAGCCATTACTCAGGAAGACCAGAATGTTCTTGGCCTCCACAGCGGCCCGCATATCGGCAAAACTCTGCCCCGGCTGAAGCCCAAGCCAGGTGCGGGCTAACTGCGCTGCCTGCTCCGGTCGCGGAGCATTCACCTCAAATTCTTCCGGGTACCAATCTGGCTCAACTGGCTCCCCCAAATCTTCACGGAGACTCAAGTAAGTCAGGCGCTGACGCTCGGTTCGTTCAACCAACGTACGGAAACGGCGGCTTAGTTGAGGTTTCTGGTTATTCAATGTCCGGAACTGGACGGAATGGACGCGCCCCTCGCTGACTGGACCCTCTTCGAGAAAAAACAATAAGCCCCGATTGAAGTGTAAGGCCAGCTTCTGCAACTGTTTCACAGACAGGGCTTCTTTTCCCTCAAGTGCCTTTTCAAGGGTAGCTAAGGCAATACCTGTCTCGTGGGCCAGTTCCTCAACAGAAACACCCAGGTCATCACAGCACCAAAGAATTCGAGACGGGTTAACACCCTTGATCTTGTCCATAGCGCGAATCATAGCAGGAGATCCGTAAGTTATCAGTGGCGGCCTGAATAATGAGAGCGGTATTACACCGCCAAGTGCCGGATCGCCGAGGAAAAATGCGACCCAGACCAAACTGCCCTACAATGGTTGAATTAATCCAACGTTAATGGACTGACACGCAGGAGCAGTAATGCCTGGCCCGGAATTCACCGAAGTTGAGCTCCCCTTTATTCGACAACTGGAGCAAGAGGGCTGGGATTACATCGAGGGCTCCCTGGACTCCCCATCCGTCACTCATCGCGAAACCTTTGCCCAGGTCATCATGGAGCCTTTGCTTCGTGCCCGGCTAATGGCGATCAACACCCGAAACGGCCAACCCTGGCTGGATGAGCGTCGCCTTGATCAGGCGGTCTCTGCGATTACTCGCCTTCCCGCCAACAAGGTAATGGAAGCCAACAAGCTTGCGACTGGACTGCTCCATGGGGGCATCTCGGTAGAAGGCCTGCCGGACTGGGATGGTGGCAGGGGGCAAACCATCCACCTTATTGACTGGGCTAACCCGGCGAACAACACCTTTACCGTGGTGAACCAGTTCAAGGTCAAATGCCCACCAGGCCATGATGGCTGGAAAGGGCATGTGATTCCGGATCTGGTGTTGTTTGTGAACGGCATTCCGCTGGTGGTCATCGAGTGCAAGAGCCGCACAGTGCCTGAGGGCATCCCGGAAGCGGTGGATCAGCTACGCCGTTATTACGACCAGCGCCACCAGGATCTGGAAGTAGAGGAACACGAAGGTGCACCTGCCCTGTTCTTCACCAATCAGTTTATGGTGGCTTCGAATTTCGATGATGCGCGTGCCGGAACTATTGGTGCGGGGTTCGGCCATTACCTGAACTGGAAAACCCTGGCGCCACGTTCCGAGGCAGATGTTGCCGACAAACTCGGTGTCTCCTCGCTTTCCTCCCAGCAAAGGCTGATTGCGGGCATGCTCCCCCCGGCCAACCTGCTGGATATTGTCCGCCATTTCACGCTGTTTATGACCATGGGCGGGCAAACCATCAAATTGGTGTGCCGGTACCAGCAGTATCGGGCCGTCACACAAGCGGTCCAGCGCCTGAAAACCGGTAAAACCCGATCCGAGGACGGCGAACACGACCGTCGAGGCGGGATTATCTGGCACACCCAGGGCAGCGGCAAAAGCCTGACCATGGTATTTCTGGTACTCAAGCTCAGAACTGACCCGGAACTGCGCCGTTTCAAGGTCGTCGTGATCACGGACCGAAAAGATCTGCAGGATCAGCTGTCGGATACGGCAGAGCTGACCGGCGAGACCGTCAAAGTCGCCAGCAACACCGGCAAACTCAAATCATTGCTGGGGCAACCCGGACCAGGGCTTATTTTCGGGACCATCCAGAAATACCGGGAGCATGAAACGGCTTCTTCGGCTTACCCACCACCGAAGCCAGCACGTGGGCTGGTAACTGACCGCCGGGACGCGGCAGACAACCCTGAGGGTGAACCGGCGAAACCCATCCCCTCTCGCCCTCTGGGCCTGATCAATGAAAGCCCGGACATCCTGGTAATGATCGACGAAGCTCACCGCACCCAGGCCGGGGACCTGCACGCCAACCTTTTACAGGCAGTACCTAACGCGGCGCGGATTGGTTTCACAGGCACGCCCATCATCATGGGCAAGAAAAAGCAGACCAGCGAGATCTTCGGCGAATACATCGACCGCTACACCATCAAGGAAGCGGAGAACGATGGCGCCACAGTTCCGATCCTTTACGAAGGCCGCACGGCAGAGGGGGCGGTAAAGGAAGGCGCCAACCTGGATGACCTATTCGAGGACCTGTTCAAAGAGCGCACCAAAGAAGAACTGGAGCTGATCAAAAAAAAATACGCCACCAAGGGCCAGATCTTTGAGGCACCTCGCCTGATTGAGGAGAAGGCCGCCGATATCCTGCGCCATTACGTCACCAACATCCTGCCCAATGGTTTCAAAGCCCAATTGGTTGCCTACAGCAGACGAGCAGCCATCCGTTACATCGAAGCGCTCAAACAGGCCAGGTTGAAGCTTCTTGAAGAAGCCATGGCGCTGCCTCCGGAAGACAAGAACATTGGCGAGACTGAGCTGATTACCCGACCACCCAGAATCAAGGCGGCCATCAAGGCCTGGCAATATCGCGAGTTACTGCAGCAGTTAGAGTTCGCTGTGGTATTCAGCAGTAGCAACAATGATGACAGCGGCTGGGCCCAGTGGAGTGACCGGGCGGAGATCGAGCAGAACATCAAACGATTCAAGAAACCACTCTTCCACAAAGACCCGGAGAAGGCCGACCCGCTCAGCTTCCTGATCGTGAAGTCCATGCTGCTGACCGGCTTCGATGCGCCCATCGCGGGCGTGATGTATCTGGATCGCCCCATTCGGGAAGCGGAATTGCTGCAAGCCATTGCCCGGGTCAACCGCACAGGGTTCGGAAAGCGCTGCGGGATCGTGGTGGACTACTATGGCGTCGCAAACCACCTCAAAGAAGCCCTGGCGGCCTACAGTGATGAAGATATTGATGGCGCACTCCAGAGCCTGAAAGACGAAATCCCGTTGCTGCGCGACCGACACCTACGGGTTGTGGATGTGCTGCGAAAACAGGGCATCGACAGCCTGGCGGACACAGAAGAAGCCGTTTCGGCGTTAGGCGACGAGCGACTGCGGGCAGAGTTCATCGTGAAGCTGAAAGAGTTCAGCCGAACACTGGATGATGTTCTGCCCCGCCCGGAAGCACTGGAATTCGTGAACGACGCCAAACAACTGGCCTACATTCACGCGCTGGCGAGAAGCCGCTACAAGGACAGCCCGGAGCTCGGTAAAGACATCGGCAGCAAAGTCCGTAAGCTGATTGACGACTACATGATCTCGCTGGGCATCAACCCCAAGATACCGCCGGTGCAATTGACTGACACTGACTTTGACCAGCATGTAAACCGACAGGTCAGTGATCGGGCCAAGGCCTCCGAAATGGAGCATGCAGTTCGCTCCCATGTCCGGAAACACCTGGACGAAGACCCGGTGAAATACACCAAGCTCAGTGAACGCCTGAAGGAAATCCTGGAGCAGATGGACGGGCTCTGGCAGGAGCAGGTGGATGCACTGTCAGCCTTGATCAGGCAATTGCAGACCGATGAGGCAACTGATGACGAGACACGGTCAGCTTTGCCATCGAACCACCTCCCCTTCCTGAGAGTGATGGCCGAGATCAAGCAGGATGGCAGTACAGCACTTACCCCGGATGAGCAGGAAAACCTGGAGCAAGCCACCGTATCCACGGTTCAGATAATCACAGAGGAGCTACGCATCCCGGACTTCTGGAAGCCTTCTCACCTGCCTGACCAGGAGCGCCTGCGAGGCCGACTGTTTGAAGAACTGTTCGAGCTCGACCTTTTCCCAGTCAATCAACTGGATGCCCTGCTGGACAAATTGATTGACCTGGCCAAAGCGAATCACAGCAAGCTGGTGAACCCGTGACGGAATTGCAGGTGGACGACCTGACCTTTGAGGTGCGCCATAGCAACCGGCGCAAAACACTGGAGATCATCGTCGATCGTGAGGGCGAGCTGGTGCTTGCCGCGCCAAAAGGCACCGAAGAATCCCTGCTCAAAGACTTTGTTCAGGAAAAAAAATTCTGGATCTACCAGAAGCTGGCAGAGAAAGCGGAACTGCTCAAACCCCAGCCCCGCAAGGAATATGTGAATGGAGAGGGATTCCTGTACCTGGGCCGAAGCTATCGGCTGAAGCTGGTGGACGATCAGCAAACGCCCCTCAAACTGATAGCAGGCCGGTTCTGCCTGCGAAAAGATCTACAGGCCAAGGCGAAGAGGCACTTCATCCATTGGTACAGCAATAAGGCACAGATTTACCTGAACGAGAAAGTCCAGGCACTGGCTGCTCGCATGGACGTTGAGCCAGCTGGCGTCAAAATTCAGGACCTGGGTTATCGCTGGGGCTCCTGCGGCAGGGGCAACCGCCTTTACTTCAACTGGAAGACAATCCTGCTACCGCGAGAAATCGTGGAGTATGTGGTGGTGCATGAACTGACGCATCTGCACGAGCCGCACCACACGCTCCAGTTCTGGAAGCGGGTTGAGCGGGTTATGCCGGATTATGAGCGGAGGAAGGACTGGTTGGCTAAGAATGGGATTGGGGTGGAGGGGATAGATTGAGTCAGATCTTAGTGGAGCTCTCTGAGACGCCGGATCAATTGGTTAGCACATTGAAATAATAGCACTTTCGGTTGCTTTCCTTTATCCCCCGTGAGAGCGTCGGACTATAAACTTCGAAAAAATGGGACGGCTTTTGAAGCGCTTCGCTATTTTACAAACTTGCATTATGCCCGCAATATTCCTACTGCTCGCCGCATGCGGCGGCGGATCGAGCGGTGGCGACGGATCATCGGCAAGTGGCAACTCCGTACCCGTAGCTAATGCTGGACTGGATCAGAACATAACTGTCGGTGTTCCGGTGGAACTAGACGGCAGCGCAAGCTCAGATGCTGACGGAGACGCATTAACCTATTCTTGGGCACTGACCTCCAAGCCTAATGGAAGTTCAGCCCTCCTAGCCTCTCCGACCTCAGAGTCCCCCACTTTCGTACCCGATTTAGCCGGTTCTTACGCGCTATCTCTGACTGTAAACGACGGTAAGCGCGACAGCGCTACTTCGTCATTGACGCTTGAGGCTGTTTCCAGCAATTCAGCACCCGTAGCCAATGCCGGTCGCGGTCAAAACGTGCTCGTGGGTGCAACAGTGGAGCTGGATGGTAGTACCAGCTCAGACGCTGATGGAGACGCACTGACCTATTCTTGGGCACTAATCTCTAAGCCTAGTGGCAGCTCAGCTGCTTTGGCTTCCCCAACGTCAGTGTCCCCCACTTTCGTGGCCGACTTATCCGGTTCTTACGTGACCTCCCTAATCGTAAACGACGGCAACCTTAACAGTGTGGCGTCAACAGTTACTGTGGAAGCCGCTACGGACAACGCAGCACCTATAGCGGGCACAGGTCCCGATCGGAGTGTAATTATAGGCACGACAGTGGAACTAGATGGCAGCGCAAGCTCAGACGCTGATGGAGACGCACTGACCTATTCTTGGGCACTGACTTCCAAGCCTAACGGAAGTTCAGCCCTTCTATCCTCTCCGACCTCAGTGTCCCCCACTTTCGTACCCGATTTAACCGGTTCTTACGTGGCATCTCTTACTGTAAACGACGGCAAAGAGGAAAGCTTGGCAGCCATAGTTGAATTAACCGCGAGCTTCAACGATACCTCTGGGCCCACAGTTTCTGCGATCACCGTTAATCCATCGACTGTTGACGTATCCGTATCGAGCCAGAGCGTCACCGCTACAGTTGTCGTTAATGATGCGACCGGGGTTGATTTGAACCGCTTACCCCGCCCTTACTGGTATAACGTGGATGATCTTCAAGGAACGAGAATCAACGGAACATGGGAGCTCGTCGCGGGTGACTCGAAAGAGGCCACTCTCAGATCAAAGATATCCATCCCGGCTGGAGCAAAACCAGGGGACTGGCTCGTTGGCTCGACAGCCTTCTATGACGTATTGGGTTACTCCAGCACCAATGGCGGATACTCGCAGAGCTTCATAGTGAAATCATTTTAAAGGATCGAAAACCCTGGCAAGCACTCGATTCAGTTTACTCAGATTTTTAAGGCTTGCCTGGTAACTTACCTTTTGAAACATTCGTAATATAGATTTTCTGGCAGATGAGCTCATCCATCTTTCCTATTGATTTCTAAAAAGATTAATCGTCAACGTCGTTTTCTGCTACACTTGTGGGGCTATTAATTGAGCCCTCCAGATTGACTACGCTTTCCTAGCCCATCCGTTTGCAGCCTCTTTTTTATCCCCCGTTTTAGAAATTCGGGTCAAGTGAGCCTTCACAAGGAACTTCCGATGTCCAACAAAGCAGTATTAAACAGATGTGAACCCTTCATTTTGTTTCAATCGATGAAATTTAAGGGTAAAAAAAATATGTTTGCTCTTTTCTCGTCAATCATTGTTGCCCTAATTCTCACAGGGTGCGGAGGTTCCTCTTCGGGCGACGGCAGCACACCAACCGAAAGTCCGTCTCCAGAGGCTGTATCCATTGAATTTGCCGATAGCATTCTTTCTCGTTCTCTCATCGAGGGCCAGTCTCAAACACTAAATCCAAATTTGGTTAATGACGACGGCAGCCGAACGGCGACTGACAACAGCGACTTCGAGTGGGCCATGGGAGATGAAAGCATCGCTTCGGTAAGCCCTGACGGTACGGTCGCCGCCGTGTCCGCAGGATCTACCACTCTGACGGTGAGTTATGAGCAGCTTTCAGCTGACGTTGCGTTTGAAATTGAGCCACGCACTTTGAATAGTTTAGAGCTGGTTCTTGCCCCCTCTGAGCTACCATTAGGCACCTCCTCCACCCTCGAAGTTTTTGGTATATACAATGACGAGACTCGCGAATTGCTGGATGGAGCCGACTCGGTATCGCTGAATACTTCTGATGCCACTATTGCACAAATAGATTCTGGAACTTTTGGCCGGATTATCGGTTCAAGTATTGGAACAGCTACAGTTACTGCGACCAGCGCTTCGGGTATTGAATCTTCAGTAGAAGCTGAAGTGACGCCAGCGTTGGTCACGAACTTAATGGTTTCCAGCGATGTATTAACAACTCCTGCTGGGTTTCCCGTAGCACTATCAGCGACGGCCAGCTATACCGATAGCAGTCAGAGGGATGTCACCTCTGACGTAATTTGGTCTTTATCTGGCACCAGCAATGCAACAATTTCGTCATCTGGGTCTTTAACCGCGCAGCAACCAGGTACTGCTAATGTGCTTGCGGAACTCGAAGGCGAAAGCGCCTCGATAGCGATTGAAATCACCGACGCAATACTTGAATCTATTACTATCGCGGCTGGAGACGGGTCAGTAGCGGCAGGCCAATCCAGTAACGTTACTCTTCGTGGAACCTTCTCCAACGGAACTCAACAAACCGTCGATGCGGACACATGGAACACTTCGGATCAAACAGTTCTGACAGTAAATCAAAACGGTTTGGTCGACGGCATTAGCGTTGGTACGGCGACGATAACCGCAGATCTGCAAAATTTCAGTGCAACCACTGATTATGATGTCACCGCTGCAATTCTGGAGGAAATTAACGTTTCCTTTCCTAATTCAGGGAACGATTCACTGGCCGCAGGGTTGCAAACCAGCTCTTCGGCTCAAGGCACTTTCTCAGACGGGACTCAGACCGACTTTACTAACCAGGTAATATGGGAAAGTGGTGATTTGGCCGTTGCGACAGTCTCTGCGTCTGGAACCGTAACTGCTCAAGCACCTGGATCGGTGGAAATTACCGCCGCATACCAAGGAACCTTGGGCTTCAGAACGCTAACCGTTACGGACGCTCTGCTCCAAAGCGTTAGCATCAGTTCTACCAATTTAACCAACGGACAAATTTCCGGCGCAAAAGGACTGGTTCAGTCAGTCGCACTGATTGGGGATTTTAGTGATGGTGGAAGCTCAACCATCGATGCCAGTGGGGTCTTGTGGTCCGTTGCAGATAGTTCAGTTGCATCCATTAATAATGCTGGCGAAGTGCAGTTTTTGTCTGTTGGCACGACTACTCTCACTGGCGAAGCGGAAGGTTTCAGTGCATCAGTTCAGGTAACCACCACAGCGGCAGAGCCTACCTCAATCGATATCTCCGGCACGGACAGCACTATTGCAGCCGGTGAAAGCGCTACGCTCCAAGCAAACGTGATTTACTCCGACTCGACTTCCACCGACGTCACCGACTCTGCAACTTGGTCTTCCTCCGATCCTGCAATTGCCACAGTAGTCGACGGTGGCGCCAATAATGGTCAACTCAGGGCCTCAGAAGAGGGGTTCGCAGTCATCTCAGCCCAATACACCCTTGACGGAGTATCGGTGACGGGCACGCTTGACCTTCAAATATCACCCAGCACTCTTCGAATCGAGCAATTTAGCGACGGGTTCTTCGACCCCGGTTATTCCGGATGCGGAAGCGTCGGTAGCAGTGGTGGAGATGGATGTACGATTTCAAGTTCAAGCTCAACACAAGTTGTACCTGCCCCAACCTGGTTCACCCTGGGCAAGTTCAGAATCACTGCTGAGGGTAGAGACTGGAAAGTAGACAGCGTTTCAATAACACAATTTGGGGCGGCCGGAACGAGAGTTTTGGGCCTGTCAAATGGAGACGTAATTTCTGCGGGTTCTTCCGTAGAAGTTGAAGCCCAAATTCAGTCAACTAGTGGCATTCAGGAAAGCGAGATCTTCAGTGTTGACGTAATCACCAATAACGGCAGCCGAACGAACGCAATTACTGGATCTTATTCCATAACGACGAACTGAATTGAGAATTTGGCCAACATGAGTGAGAGAGGCGTGGTTTCAAGACTTCGCCGATCAAAACAAGCGGCCCCACACGGGGCCGCTTCCTTGAAATCTAAACAGAGACCGACCTCTTAGAATCGAGGTCTTTTCTCAGCTTCGACACGACAGAGGAATTGTCCACAGGACCCTCCTCTGTATCTCTAGTAGGGTGGTAAAAATCCGCAACCACCTGACTCATCTCATCTTCATCATATTCAAACAGCGCATTGCCGAACCCCTTTGCAGCGGCAGCATCCAACGCAGCCTGATCAACGCCCTCCTCTTTTAACTGCCTTGCTTTTTCCCTTGCCTCGGCCACCGCTTCCTGCAGTGACACCCCCTCCTTAACCACCAGATCCACATAGAAGATCGGCGTTCGATGACTCTGCGTCGTACTTTTGCCCCGCAGCTTCAATTCCAATGGCATGTACGCCAATAAACCACCAGAGACTGCCTGGTAGTAGCTCAGCCTGGCCGCAAGTGTCCTTATGCTGTTGTAGCCAGTGGTGCGGAAGATGAAGCTGCCAAGATCATCATCGTCACCGATCTTCACGTTCAATCGCCCATAGGGCTTACACAGACCACCTTTGCCGAACTCACAAAGCGTTGGGCTCGGGCATGGCAAAGACTGCACTCCTGATTGCGTCAGGCGCTTACAGGTGTCGCCGTTGCCTACACATATGGGTCGTCCGCTTTTCCGGTCGAACATGGTGTATTCGGCCCGCAGGTTGAGATCCGCTTCGTTGAACAACATGCGCACCGGAATGGTTCGAAGCTTGCCGTTTGGCGCGTCCTTTCTGAGTGCTTCGTCCAATGGGTGTAACAGCCACCCGTCCTTCTCCTGGACTTGGGAGGTGATGGTGAATTGATTATCCATCTGGGGCAGCCGGATGCCGTTCTTTTCAACAACCCGACCAATACTGATACGCCCCAACACCGGGGGCGTAATGGCTAAACCTTTAATCATGATGACTCTCCTGAGAAAAAGGGCCACGGGGCACTCGTCACGCCCGCGTGGCCAATGGGGTATTCATGCTTGGATTAGGAATCGCCGACTACCTGGCTTGGTGAGTGGGTATTGATCCAGAAGCTCTGGCTGGTCCTTCAACAGTTGCTTCACGTTGAGTCCGACGGAATCCTTGCTCCGTTTCCAGCTCACACTGCCACCGGGGAAGGTTGCCTTTGAGGCTTCGCCCATCTGGCTCTCGATTCGCTGTTTCAGATGAGATTCGGTGGATTTGAGACTTTCCATTTCCGAGCGGATGGCCAGCAGCTCATCGAACGCATCCGACAGTTCCTTGCTTTGGCTGAAGTCCAGGGTCTCCCCTCTATCCACCGGATACAGGTGGCGCAAGGCGCGTTCGGCAGAATCGGTACCGTCAACGGGTGGCGGCGTGTCCGTTTCCACGAAATCCCAGAACTGGCGCTCCAGCACGTACAGCGCCTCGACAAGCTCCTCGTTCCGTTCAATGCGGTAGATCTTCAACTCCTGGCCACACAGCAAAACGCACACATCTGCCGACTGTTTGCCGGTGACAGCCAGCTGGTGCTGAACCTGGCACTGGATGTAATCGGGTACGCCCTCTTTCCAGAGTCGTGACCCGAACTCCCCTGCGGTCTTGCACTCAAGGATCTGCACTTCTTCATCGGCCACCACGGAGTAATCCAGGTTGGCCAACATCCAGTGCTTTTCGGGATCAGGATGCTGAAGCACGGCATTCACCCTGCGCACCTTACGGCCCGTTTGCTGGCTGTACTGCTCGGCCACAATCGGTTCCAGGATATGGCCCCAGTAGACTGGTGAGGTGGGATCGTCGGAGTCCGGTTTTGGTAGGCCAGCGTCTCTGCCGGTCTTGACCATCCAGAGTTCCAGTTGGGACTGGTACGGGTTCACGCCGACAGCTGCGGCGGCATCGCTGCTGCCAATGCCCTGCTTGCGAACCTTCAGCCATTCATCCCGGCTGAGGCCCTTGGTGGAGACCAAGCGCAAGGCCGGTCGCTGTTTCTGAATTGTGTTGGCAATCATGCTCATAGTGTTTTCCTCCAGACATAAAAAAGCCCGCCAGAGCATCAGGCTCTGGCGGGCTTTATGACGGTTTTGAGATTTGTGGGGTTGGCTCAGGCCACCAATGACATGGCCTGCTCTAACGCACGGTTCTTAACAGCGGCACCGGTTCCGAACCAGGCGGAATCCAGTCGGTGGTCCACGGTTTTGGCGCGGCGCTGGTGGTCGATGAATTCGGTGACAGCGTTCAGCAGGCCGTAGGCCGTGCCCTCTGAGGATGCCAGATTGGCACCTATGCCCTCGCCTTCATACAAACCCAGAGCCTTCGCCATGGAGCGTTCGTTGGTTTTGCCGACCCCAGTACCGGAATCGTCAGTGAACACTTTGAGGAAGTAGTTTCTGGCCTCTGTGGTCTTCACCTTCCGTTCGCTCAGGGTCTTCAGGCGGTACATGAAATCGCCCCAGGCGGAGACGGAGATGCCCAACTGCTTCTTCACCAGTTCCGCATCAAAAGCCGTGTTGTGCTTCACCTTCACCGCGTTGGCCGTGGAACCCT
>Ga0307940_1001193_pt1 | contig 15206 bp, 9 predicted proteins | sample OrgLakmetagen124_FD_201835 | JGI IMG/M metagenome (GOLD analysis project Ga0307940, IMG submission 201835) | Saline water microbial communities from Organic Lake, Antarctica - #124 | ecosystem: Environmental > Aquatic > Non-marine Saline and Alkaline > Saline | place: Antarctica: Organic Lake... | reverse complement strand
AAGAAAAACTAATATTATAAAAGAACATTTAAGTATTGACTTTTCTTCTTTTTTAGGAAAGGTTTATAAAACAGAAAGTTATATAAACTCAGACGACCTTTAGAGATTAGTATAAATTAATGTTAAAGCTTACTATATTACTAGTAGGGTGTTGTATATTTGTACTGTTGGGGGAGTTTAACCGTTTTTATATCTTCCCCACGACTAATTTAAAAATAAATAATGAAGTACAATTTAAAAATATTAACAGGTAGTCCTGGAGATTTTGAAGAGAATATAGACTGGGAGAAGTATAAAAATGTGGAGCCTAAGTATGTTGACTTTGAAATTGAAGTGGAGCACAGTCCTTTACTAGATAGTAATATTACTCAATCAGAAACCCCAACAAAAAGTTATGAATTATTAGTTCTGGATGTAAGTAAAAACAAAGAAGATGAAATGTAAAGACTGTGATTTAGAAGTAGAAAGAGGTTTATTTGCTCAAGTCGAACATTTTTCAAAGTGTAAGGGGAATGTTAGTGTATACAATGGCAAAATAACTGCCAAAGATATAGAGGACTTTTGTAATAGCTTGAATGAACCTCCAAGAGAGTACAGGGGTAGTACAATATGTGGTAAATTGTGGGTTTCTGATGAGAGGCACATTATTGCAGCATGTGATGATCCAACTTGTGAACGGTGCACTGCATTTAATAATATGTTAAGGGAAGAAAATAAAAATAAATAATTATGAAGTCTCCAACAACAGGAAAAGAGATGTTGCTCCAAGAGGAGCCTTATATAATAGAATTTGAAGGCGAGAAAAGGAGAGTTATGCAAAAGAATTATCTTTGCGTAGATACAGGAAACACTTTTAGTACAACAGATTTAGATGTTATTAATTTACATAGATTAAAAAGCGATTACGAAATTGTGTAGGTTGGTATATATATAAGTATAATTAATAATTAAAAACATACATATAATTATGATGAAGTTACAATTAACAGATAAACAAAATATATTTTTTTGCAGTGATCCTCATTATAACCACAAGAGTATTGTAAAAGGTACTACTGAGTGGAAAGCTTCTTCTATGTGTAGGAATTTTTCAACTTTAGAAGAGCATAATGAAAGACTTATTTCGAATATAAATGAGACTGTTGGGTTGAACGATATTCTTTTCTGTAATGGCGATTGGAATTTCGGTAGCTACAGTAATAAAGAGAACACTAATGGAGTGAAGGAGTTTAGGGATAGGCTAAATGTAAAAGAGCTGCATTTTATCTACGGTAATCACGATACTGAAATTAGAAAGAGTAAAGAGTTGCAGTCTTGCTTCTCTTCTGTTCAAGACTATCTAGAGTTACAAATAGCTATACCTTACAAAGAACAGGGTATAAAAGCTAGAAAGCAGTTAATAGTTTTATCTCATTACTCTATGAGGTCTTGGAACAGAATGCACAAAAATAGCGGTAGCTACATGCTATATGGCCACAGTCATGGTAATTTACCAGGCCAAGGTAAAAGTATGGATGTCGGTTTTGATTGTCACGAGGGTTTTAGACCTTTTTCTTTTAAAGAGATAGATGAATTGTTAGTAAATAAAGATGTGGTTAGTTTCGACCACCACAATTAAAAGTTAAATTAATCCCAAACCCTTGCATTGTATGTAGGGGTTTTTATATATTTGTAAAAAATAAATTATGGACAATCCAATAAAAGAAAACAGAATAGTAAAGGACATTACTTTTGCAACAAGACTTTTAGGTTTTGCTGAAGATGTTTCAGTAGCTGACGCTTGCTCAGAAGATGAGAAAGAATATCTGGTTAGATATGCTACTAGCTTACTTAGATACCAAGTTAAAACTGCTGTAGATGAAGCGGAAGTTGATTATCTAAAGCGTGTAGGTGTTTGGGACAGGTTCCAGCCTAAAAAGTTGGAGACAGAAGATGGGAAGGTCATATACTACGAGGATGAAGACTGTGACATATACTCTTGTTTGACAGTTCCAATTAAGAACGAGAAGATACTGAATCTTTCAACAAAAAGACTTAGGGAAGGAAAGACTAAGATAAAGGATAATAGGGTTTACTTTAAGTCTTTAGAGTATTGTAAGATATATATGGATCAAAATTTTCCTAAGTACTCTGAGAAAGAAGTTGAAGAGATATTAAATAAATACAAAAATGAATTATGAGCTATATAAACGTTAAAGATGATTTGCCCAAAGAAGTAGGGCAATATGAGGTAGAGACTAACTACGGAAAATCAGTAGCCTTCTATACTAGGACAATGAGTGGTAAGCTAAGGTGGCTGTGTGTCAATGAAGATTACCAAGTAATTAAATGGAAACAAAACTAAACAAAATGAAAAAGCACATAAGCTACCCCAAGATTGTACAATTTAGAAATGTAGTTTCTAATATAAACAGAGAAATAACCTATACAGGTTTAGATGAAGAAGGCAAAGCAATCTATGACCCATCAATTGAAAAACCAACACTGACTTTTAAAGGTACTGTTAAACTTCATGGGACTAATGCAAGCGTTTGTTTTAATTCTAGAGAGGGTTTTTGGATACAATCAAGGCGGAATATAATTACTGTTGAAAAAGATAATGCTGGTTTTGCGTTTTTTGCAGAAAGTAAAAAGGAAGAGTTCCAAGATTTAATTGATGTAATTATACTAGAGAATAATATTGATATTAATAGATTTACTGTTTCTATCTACGGAGAATTTGCAGGTAAAGGGATACAAAAAGGAGTTGGAATATCTGAATTAGATAAAGCTTTTTATGTTTTTGGTGTAAAAGTATCTAAACCACAAGATGAAAAGTTTAACGCTTATTGGATTGATTCGAGTAATGTTAAAAATACCGAACGCAGAATATTTAATGTAGAGGATTATGAAACGTATTCAATTGATGTAGACTTTAATATGCCACAACTTGCACAGAACAAGTTTGCTGAAATTACTGAAAAAGTAGAAAAAGAATGTCCTATAGCAAAATCTTTTGGAGTAGAAAATTCAGTTGGTGAAGGAGTTGTCTGGAGTGTTGAGTACAAAAATAATGTACATAGATTCAAATGTAAAGGTGAAAAGCACTCCGTATCAAAAGTAAAAACTCTTGCTAATGTGGATGTCGAAAAATTAAAAACAATTCAAGACTTTGTTGAGTACTCTGTAACGCAAAATAGATTTGACCAGGCTATCGAAAATGTTTTTGGAGAAGAAGATTTGGACGTTAAAAAAATGGGTGACTTTATTAGGTGGTTTATAAAAGATATTACGGCAGAAGAATTGGATACAATGCTAGAAAATGGGTTGGAGCCTAAAGATGTGAATAAATACATATCAACAAAAGTTAGAGAAATGTTTTTTAAAGCACAAAGCGAATATTAAGATTACATTTTATATTATAAAAACCCCTTTAGAATTAACTAGAGGGGTTTTTTACTTCTACTTTTCCTGTGGGCATTCTACCTTATCACAAGGCCATCCTTCTCCACAAATTTGACATTCTTCTTTCATCTTTCTTGTTTTAAATTAATCTTCTAGTCCTGATACTAATGCTGCTCCTATAGGGTTAAAGAATTTAATGTTGTTCTTGTTATAGAAGTAGTAAGTATCTCTTGTATCTTTTAACTTTTGCATATCGTCAAAGGTTTTTAATCCTGGTATTACTTTTTTAAGAGATCGCATTCTTACTGTCTCTCCTTTATACCTTCCACTCTTTACTACCTCTGAGTCTAACATGTTTAGTGGCATGGCTAAAATGTCTGCTACTGTTGCTAACCCTACAAATGGGGAGTCTAAAGTCTCGTACATTTGGTATCCTAAGCCTACTTGTCCTGAAGCTTGTTCGTTCAGCACTCTTAAACTTAAATAGGATGTCAACTGTAAAGCATAGTTGTCTTCGTCATCATCTGCATAGTTTAAAAGCGCATAGGCTATACCAGCTAAACCTGTAAAAAATAGAGATTCTATCGCCACCCTTCTTAAATTCCTTCTTCTTGTTGCCAAAAGCTCTTCGAAGGGTACATTCCCGTCTCTTTCTAAGTCTTTTCCGTTCCACCCGTCATTAAATGCCCTGATGTTCTTCTTTGATACCATATCTGTTACAGAAGCCTCAAACCACTTGTAGAAAGATTTGTATGATCCTTCCTCATATATACCCGTTGCTGTATTATAATGAGCATTTTTAGTTCTATCAGATATTTTTACAGATAACCACCCTTTGTGTGTCATAAGGTAGTTCATAGCAAAGTGTCTTTGTGCTGCTGTTCTCTGTGACTGTGTTATTTGTGTGTCTAGTTGAGAAGCTGCTCTTTTTACCTTGTCTGTTATAGCTTGCATTTTTATCTCTAAATACTCGTCATTAGCAAATTCTGGATCCAATTTACTCTTCAACTCTGGCTTTATCTTTACACCGTCTTTTTTATCTAGATAGTTATATATTACTTCTGATTCATACTCTGCCCACTCTGTTTTTAACTGTGAATTAGTTACATCAGCATCCTCTATTTTTCTGTCTATTTTAAATTGGTACTCGGTTGTTATTCTACCTTTTACAAGTCTAAAATCATGTAGTGTTGCATACATTACTCTAGGTGTAATAGGGAAGTTACCCATTTGGTGTACTGCCCAACCTAAGTTTTTTAAATTCCTTCCAAAATAACCGTAATTTACGTTTTCATATCTAGCGTTTAGGTCAAACAGTCCAAAAAATTCTCCAAAGGTGTTAAGCTCTGAGTCAGATTTTAATTTACCTACCTCTGACATGGCTGCAAAAGCTGCCCTACCAAAAGCTGCCCTACCCAACCTTTCAGAAGAAGTGTTTGTTATTTCTCCAACCATCTTCTCTATTTGGAAGTTTACCTCAGATGAAAAGTAAGAAGTAGCACCCACTATAGCAGAAAAACCTAGGTTTCTAAACTTAATGAAGTCTAGTAACATACGAGCAGTTTTTGTTATATCTATAGTAGTACCAAAGAAATTTACTTTAAACTCTTTAGTCTCGTTCTTACCAAAAATAGCATAATCCATTTGGTTGTTGAACATCTCTATTGTGTTCTTTGCATCAACTTTTCTGTTTCCTTTTGACTCTCTTTTTTCTAAAGCGTCCTTTATAGCTAAAACTTCTCCAATGTTTTTCTTTCGGTGTTTATGGAGTATTGCTTGCTGTCTCATTGTAGCAAAAGTGTAGAAAAGCTCATCTGAAAGTTCTGCCTTGTTCTCTAAATCTCTTACATAATATGTAGGTATAACAGAAATATTAGCTCCTTTTATAGACTCTCCGTACTCTAGGTCATCTACTCTAAATGTGAACAGTTCTTCCAACCCTTGTCCTATGCCTCCTTTATTGGCTCTTTTTACTACATCCACTATTCTATCTACCCCCTTTTTACTTTGTTGGGGTAACTTATATAGACTATGCCTTCCTTTTATATTCATGTCTTTTAAACTCTCTCTTTGAAGGTCTTTGACTACCTGTAGTCCTTTATATAAAGCCTGATTTTTAGAAGAGTTCTCATCTTTAATACTACCAAAAGTTTCTTTGAATTTATTAGACTCAAAGCTTTGTTTCTTTGGTACATACTCTTTAAAACTACCATCCTCTCTAAATACAGGTGAGTTATAAGAAACATCTCCTTTTTTAACTTGTATGGCACCTTCGTACTCGGTTAGAAAATTAGGGTTGATAAATTTATTATCGTCCTGTTCTAAAAAAGAATAGTTAGGGGCAATCTCTACATAAGAAGCACCTTCTAAAGCTTTCAAATACTCTTGAGCAGACTGATAAGATTTTTTATCAAATATATCTGAGTACTCATTGGGTATTAGTCTCTTGTAATAAGATGCTACTTGTGTTCTAGCAAAATCTCTAGTCAGTGTATCTACATCTGCCTCTTCTATTGCTACACCTTCATAACTGTCAATAAAGCTTCTGGCCACACCAGACAATGCGGAAGGGTCTCCATTGAAATACCTTTTTATAGCGTATTTAAAAGTACCTATTTTTTCTTCGGCATCCTTGTTAGCATTTTTCTTTATAAAGTCTATCTCTTCTTTTAATGTATATCCTCTGTCTTCTACTTCCGCTAAATAAGCTGCGTTAACATCATTTTTAAATATTGGGTTTTCTATCTCAACATCCTCCCCACCTTCTATTTCTGGCATGGTAACGTTCTTAGATAAAAATTGATAAGCTAACTGTATTTCTGCATCTAACTCTTTTATCTTTTCCTTTATAGCAGAATCCATTTTAGTGGCATCTATCTCAAAAGGTTTGTTTGTGTCGTTGTATTGCTTAAGTAAAGAAGATCTTAAATTATTTGAGTTTCTTAGTTCCCCAATAGTCTTCACCAGCAAAGTCTTATTTTCACTTTCTTCTAACTCACCTACAGTATTTGCCAATCTATCTGTATAACTCTCTCCTGAACTCATTCTTTCCCAAAAATCCTGGTTGAAGAATATTGATGCATTGGACTCTATAAAGTTTGTAGCTGCTTCTCTGCCTTGTGACTGTTCTATTTCTTTAACTTTATCTCTGAAAATAGCAGGGACCTCTGGTGTCTCATTACCCTCCTCAGCGTTTTTAACCTTTGTTCTATCAGCATAATCTTTATCTAGTATATGCAAATCCATTGCTATAACAGCTTCTTCGGTTGTATCTTTTGTTTGGTCTACAGAGTAAAACAACCCTCTCTCTTCTATAAATCTACCTGTTGAGGGCTCTTCAATAGTATAAGAGATGCCTTTTTTAAAAGTACCGTCAGAGTTAAAAAAGGACTTGTCGCTTGCTCTTTTTCTCTTTAAGTATTGTAGTACTTCTTTATCTGTTTTAGATAACTTAGAATAGTCTATAATAGATCCGTCCTTGGCTTTTCCTATAAGTTCAGACCTTGCAGCACTATAATTACCTATAGCCCTTATAGTCTGTCTGGATATTCCTAATTTATCAAATCTCTCCTGCTTCTCCTTATAATACTCATCTGTAAAATACCTTTGTTGGAACTCGGACCTTCTCTTTTCAAACTCTTTTTGATAGGCTGCCTCTTCTTCTGGGCTCATCTTCTCTAGCTTATTATCTAAAGCTTGTTTTTTAATGTCCTCTATCGAAGTTTTTTCTCCTGTGGCGATTTTTCTAGATTCTGCCCTAACAGTATTCATAAAATCTTCTATCTTACTGTGGTCAAACTCGTCTAAAAGAAAACCATCATTGAAAAACCCTTTTAGGTCTTTCTCATCTAGTCCTAATTCTTTTATTGTAGTTTGAAAAGCCTTTATCTCATTAACATATTCTCGATTAGCTCCGTTCAATATCTTTTCAATAACCTCTGAGGACATACCTAATAAAGGATCATTTGAATTTACAATCTGTCCAAAATACCTGTGGAAAATACTAGTGTCTTGTTTTGCTGCCTCTAACCAAGCTTCTAAATCTTTTTTGTAGCCTTCATTTAAATTGTGTTTAGCTATAATTCTATCAGCTATAGTGTTTATAACACCTTTGTAAACCTTAGTGGAATCAGAGCTTAGAGTATCTATCTTCTTTCTTACATCTGAAATAGCTTTCTCTACTTTTTCCCAATCTTTTCTAGGATATTCTTTTGGGTTTTCTCTTATATTGCTCTCCATAGACTTTAGAAGAGGGTTGATATTTCTAACAAGTGTTTGGTAAGCAGCGTTCTCTTCTGCCCCAAAAGTATAGTCTTCCTTATCGGCTATTTTAGACAGTAAAAAGTTAGTCTGAGAGTCAGCAACAGCTACTAGTTCTATAGCAGCTTGCTTTTGAAGAAGAATATCCTCTTGGTCCCCAATTTGTTGTAGTTTTTTAATATTTTGCTGTAGAGTTTGGTTATCTACTACACCCCTGGCTGATTTTCCATAAGAACGTATAGTCTGTTGTAGGAATTTAAGTCCTTCTATTACTTCAGCCCGCATCCCTTTTATTTCAGATTTTTCTCGTCCAACACTATACATTACATTTGAGTTGGTTTTGAAATTTTCTGTGTCTAACAGACTAGATACTTGCTTCTCATATAACAAATCGTTTACCTGCTCTGTGAAATCTGCCAACTGTTCTTTTTGCGTTTGCGTATAATTGCCTCTCATAAAATCCATAAAGTTGTTGAAAAATTCCTTTACTTTATTTATAATGAAAGAATAGGTTGAAGTAGCACCTTCTGTGGAAAAATTACTGACTAAATTATCCGCTAATACTTTCCCTAATATTTCTCTTCTTACTATGTTATCTAGCTCTGCTCCAGAATAATCTTTAGAGTATATTTCGGTATACTTCTGTGCATGTTCTGCCCATTGAGGCGTTTTATTTATGCTCTTGAGTAAATTGGATATTTCATTCTGGTCCCAAGACTCCACTATAAAGTGAGCAGTTTCCTCCGCTAGGTCTTTTGTCTCTATATTTCCATCTGCAAACGCTATTATCTGGTTTGCAATATCAGCTAGAGCTCTTGCCTCTGGATCTACTCCTGATTGTGAGCTATACTTTTCTATGTAGTTAGACATAGATATAACACTTACTCCCATTCTGTCTAACAAATCAAGAAGCCTTAGCTTTAATTCATCTTCTGTTAATTTGGGTCCTGTGCTAGATTCTCTTTCTTTTTTTGTGCGAAATAACAAATCGTGTATTTCTTTCTCTACTATACTCTGTGTTTTATTGTACGAGTCTGGGTCTTTAATCTCTTCAAAAGTAAAACCATTACCACTATACTGAAACTTCTTCCAACCTAGATTAACCAAAGCATCCTGCCTAACAATATCTTCTTTTATTGAAGAACCTATCTGAGTTTGTCCTGCTGACTGGAAATAACTTTTACCTGAAACAACGTTCTTTATGTCTGATAAAAACCCTTGCTTTATATAAGTATTAATAAATCCTTTTTGAGTAGATGTATCAAAACTAGGTTTTATTTTTCTAAGCGAATAAAACTCTCCTGAGTTATCTAAATATCCTACTTCTATCTCACTGGCCTCAGCGGCTAAAGCATCTTTATAAGAGGTCATTATCTCTCCATTTACCCTATTTGCAATAGTATAGTTCTCTTCTTTTTGATAAAGTTTGTCAGAGTAGATATTTTTATAGAAGTCTAAAGCATCCTCAAAATCTTCTATGATTGGATGTGAAAAGGTGTCCTTAAATAGTTGAGATTCTGCTCCATTAGCTTTCTCTACTGCTACTGGTGTATCTTTGTTGTATTTTATTTTACAGCTCATTTTTTGGTTTTAGTTGCAATCAAAATTGTTTTCGTTTATATTTTCTAACTCTGTACTAGAGTATTTATTAGATTTAGACTCTATGTTTGGTTGTCTACGAAGGTAGTTTTTTACTGTGTTATACTCAAATTTGTTAACTTCTCCTGTATCTTCTACGACGAAAAATTCAGAGTTAAATATAGGTATTTGTGTATAGAAAGGTTGCCCTTGGGTTTCTCTTGTTTTTTGGTATAGTCTACTATTGATCCTTATAAAACTTTCGCTTGTTGCAAAGGTTGTTACTCCCACATCTTTTACTCTTTGGTAATCTCCTTTATATGCTGCTAATTTAGTAGGATCATTTTGATAGGCTAATTTTTCAGCCTGTAGGGAAGGTACATAAGTAGGGCTATAACTCTCTTCAAAAAATGAACTGTTCTTATTTAATCTAGAGTAATCAGAAAGGTCTTGAAATTCTTTTTCTGTTAGTAGCCTCTGTGCTGCTTCTTTTACTCTGTTTTTTGTAGCATTATTCTGATATTTAGGCAGTATTCCCAGACTGTTTATTTCAAAGTAATTGTATACTTCTTTAAATTTTTCGGAGTCTAATCTTTTTTCTTTTAACTTTTTCTTTTGAAATTCAGATATGAATCCATCAGTTAAGAAGTTAGAATCTCCTTTGAAGTCCTCTACAGACTTTTGCTCTTCTTGTGTAAGTCCCTCTACTTTTACAGTTATTGGATTCTCAAACACTTGTTTATACAGATATAGATTGTAAGCGACATCAAAGTCGTACTGCTCTTTACCCAAATCCATACTCCCTACATTGTCCTCTACAAATAATCTAATGTTGTCAATGACTGTCTGCTTGTTAGCTTCGTCTCTTAAATAAGCGTTATTTACCGACTTTGAGTTTATAAAATAGGCTTTATTAGGCAATATTCTGTTATCTCTACTAGAGGCTTCTGCATAAGTTACCTCCAACATATCCTCAAAAGATATTTTTTGAACTTTTTGATAAATGCCTGGAGCTACCTTGACCATAGATTGCTCGTTAAACATATCATACTCGTTTAAGTTACTGTCCTCTATTTTTATAAGCGTCTTGCCTTTGTGGGCCACTGCCATTTTTTCAAAGTTGAACATTGGTGCAGTTTCAACGCTAAAGAACTGTTTGTACTCTTCTAAGAACATGTCGAAGTTTTCTTGTGTTACGTTCTGCTCTAGCGTAGACAGTAAGTTTAAGAAGGTCAGTATCTCTTCGGAGTCCTTACTATCGTAAGTTTCTGTAAGCCCTTCTAAGTCTAATGATGCTTCTATTCCTTTTTCTTCTATCTCTGCTAATCCGTTCATAATTTCTAAACGGCTTTCACTCCAGAAATCTTCCGCTTGGTTTAATAAATCTATATCTTCTGTAAAGTTTGAGCCATCTAGGTTTAAAGTTTCTGTAATGGTCGAGACTTTATTTGGTGCTTCTGCATTAGACATGTCCCTGTTTAAGACTTGCATTTTGGAAAGTCCTGAAAATTGAGAGAAAAGTCTGAACTTAAAGTTTTCTTGGTTTGACTTTTTCCCTGTACCTATTAGGGGTCTTATTAGGCTTTGCGGATTATTTAAAGTGTTTTCTAAAATCCCTTTCTGTATCTCACTTTTAAAATCTGATATTATGCTTTCCGTTATTTTTCCTGCTTTAACTCTTTCATCAGATGTTAAGTCATTAAATTTAGTTCCTATAGGTAGAAAGGCTTCTATAACATCTTTAGCTAAGTCTTCTAAATTTTTACCTTTTAATAAGTCTTTTTGATTTGTTAATAGGTCATAAATATTATTTTCCAATGAAAACCTTCTTGTTAAGGTCTTTTTAATTCTTTCTTCAACAAAATCTTTAGTGCCACTGTTATTATTAAAAAATGGTATATCTATAGATGAAACGGCCTTCTTAATTACTTCTGAAAATATAAAGTTGTTATGGTTACTTATTGCTAACCTTGCTTTATCATTTTTTTTAGCCCTCGGATCTTTCCTAGCTATTTCAGCCAACTCTGCAAAAGGTAACCCAGGGTTTTCCTCTTTTATTACGTCAAATATCTTATCAAATTCTTCATCTAGTACTCTATTTCTCTCCTCTGTTTCTTCAATAGGAAGAAAACCTTCTCTACCTTCTATTTTCTTATGCTCCCACATTGCAAAGGGGTCTTCTTTTTCAGAAATATCTTCTTTAACTATGTCTTCACTTGAATTGTACTGCTCTATAATCTCTGGGTAATCTAGATCGTTTACTGCATCTGAAAAACTTTCTATATCATTAATACCCCCTAAAAACTGATTTAAGTCCTCTTGTACTTCCAAAGGGTTTACTATCGCATTTTTTCCAAACTTATTTACTTCCCCTGTCATAATTATAAAGGGCTTTTCGATAAAGTAAGAAACTACTATAGGACTATCTAAGTTCCTTAGTTTATCTCTTAGTCCCATTAGCTCTTTCTGGTACTCTTTATTCTCTACTATGTTGGAAACTTCTGAGCCTGAAAACATTTTAGAATTTTGCAGGTAAATTATGTTTAGATCTCCGTTTTTAAATATTAAGTCTAGTTCTTTAAGTATGTCAGAAGAATCGGTTAAACCTTCTGATACTATCATATCCTCTATGTCGAATATATCTTTCTGGGATAAAGGTTCTGCTTCTTTGTTACTTTCTATAAAATCAAGAACTGTTTTTAACAGTGGTTCCCCATTTTTATCAAATCTTTTTCTCTGAACATTTGGGTACCTAACCATTTCAAAAGAACTTGGTATTCCGTTTTCGGTATCAAAATTAAAACCTTCAGACATATAGAACTCTTGCAATTTAATTTCGTCTGTGCTGTTATCTCTTGGAGAGACTATCAACTTTACTGTGGCACCAACTTCATCTGTTGAAACTAGAAAGTCTTGTAGTGCTTTTCTCGCCAAACCTCTTCCTCTAAAGTCAGGAATTGTTTGTATCTCTTCTAATACTACTAAATTACCTTGTCTTGTGTATTTTATATTTACACCCTCGGTTTTTACCTCTTCTTTTAAGAAGCTGGGTTTTCTAACTTGTTCTTTAAAAGACGTTAAACTAGATACTGCCCAAACATTTAACGCTGTTTTTGCATCATTAAATTTCTTTAACGCCGATTTATATAAAATACTCTCTTCACCATTAGGTGCTTCAACCCTTTCAACATTGTTGTTGAGTGGATTTCTTACTATGCTACAGTTTATACTCATTTTTGTTTTGTGTCTGGTTTACAAAGATACGATTAATTATTTAACTATTGCACCCCTTGTTGAACTCTTTTCTTAAATCTTTTAAGATATCGCTTCCAAGTATCATTTCTTGTTGTTCTTGCTTTACTTTTGATACACTCTCAGCATACCTTTTAATAATATCAATTTGATACTCTGTTACTCCCCTAGATTTAAGTTTGTTTACATTTTCTATTGGATTAGGGGACTTTAATATACTTCTTGTTTCAGATAATATTTCACTAGGACTTAACTTAGTATAGCCATTAAGTACATACTGTGCTATATAGTTCTTAGTGTATAATTCTGGGTTAAGGTTTCTGCTTGAAACGTACTCTGCATAATCATTTAAAGTAACTTCATATCCTAAAACTCCTGATAGCTGTTGTAGTTGTATATCTAAAGGTATAGTTGCGTTTTTATTCACAAACATATTAGAAGCTTGCTTCATTCCTTCCCTTGTATTTTTATCTATAGCAGCATCAAAGTCTTTAGGTCTTACATTACCAGAAGTTGCTTCATGTATTTTAAAAAGTGTATCCGATCCTCCATTTTGCTTTAAGGCTTCTCTAATATCATCCTCTTCATTTTGAAATCTTTCTTGATCTTCAACGTTTGCTGCGTTCTCCAAGTCTTTTATAAACTCTTCTTCTAAAGCTGCCTCTTCTTCTGCTATTTGAGATAGAACAGCATACTCTGAGTATTCGTCCTCTAAGCTTCTACTGTTCTCTTTATTGGCTAGGTCTAGTTTTAGTTTTGGAGAATTGAAGGGCTTTCCTGAAATGTCAATAGCTGTCATTGCCTCAACTCGAAGTCTACTCAAATTGAAATTGTCTTGGGTCCAAGTCTCTACATCTGAAAATATTTTTACCCCAGCTAACCTTTCTTGTATCCCTTCTATTGTATTTACATCTACTAAATCCTCTTCTTTTAGATTGTAATCAGAAGGGTTTATCCCATTTAGTATGAAAAAGTCATTGACTTTATTTACTCTCTGTCCCTCTGTTAATAGACTGTCTGCTATAATTTGATTAAAAGGTTCTACCAATTGTGCATCCCTTTTGACAAGAGATACTGGGAATGCTATATTTCTTCCTTTGTACCTAAATACTACTATAGGAGTCTTGAGGCTGTTTTTAGGGAGGTACTGCATTAAAGTCTCAGTATTATCTAAATCCTTTCCTGTAAAAAGTTTACCGTCTTTAACATACCCTGCACCTACTATTACTTTAGAGTCTTTTGTAGATATCGCTCTGGGTTTGGCTTCTACTTTACCTTCTTCGGTTTCACTTAAAGTAAAAATAGGAGAGCCATAATATGTAAAAGCTATTGGTATAGTCGTTTGCATATTAACCAAGTTGGATTCTGTTGTATCCTCCAAGGCTTTGGCTGCCTTTTTTCTCATATCTAAAAATGCTTCCGAGGTCTTTGTCTTAGGTAAATTTTCAGTTCCTGCTCTCGCTTCTCCTGTTATTTTACCAGCTCTCATATAGTATATTGACATATTTGAGATAAGTTCTTCTCTAGCTTCTTTTATAGCAGATTCTACTTTAGACCTTTTAGCTTGGTCTAATTTCTCCATTAGTCCTCTGTTATACTCATTTTTAGGGTCTATGAAAACTTCTACTGTGTTAACATCGTACATTTCATCTTCTAGAGCAATAGGTCTTCTGTTTGCATCGGAGGTGTCGTAAGTAAAGTCTGACTTAGCTTGTTGTAGTGTATTATCAGAAAGCTTCTCATAACCCATTAAGTATGAATTAGCCTGGGGGTCGCTTTCTTGTGCATAGAGGAACTTTAAAGATATTTTATCCTCTATTTCACTCCACTGTTCTTTTGAGAAAATAAGTCTTGCATGGTCTCCCACTGTTATATTTACGTTACCCACCTCAGAGTCTTCTAGGTATATAATAACCCCTTTCTGTTTTTGTACTGAGGTTAACTGTTCTATATCCTCTACCCTTTGTTTGGTTTTTTTGTTGGGTAATTTAACAAAGATGTTTTCTGGAAACTTAGGCAAGTATTTGTTTATAAATCCTTCGGCGGTTACATGGCTTAAAATTCTTTGCCCGTTTTTTTCTATACTGATATACGCACCATCAGTAGGTGTTTGTATCATCTCTTTAGAGTTTCTTGAAGTACCTGAATTTCTATCAGATGCTTTTACTATGTTTATGAAATCTTTATTAGTTTGCTCATCAGCAGTATTACTAGTACTCACATTAGTCTTTAGTTGCTGTAGTCTTATAATTAGGTCGGCCAAGGTAGTATCTGAGCCCACCATTGTACCTTCCTGTATTTGCCAAGATGCCAATTTAGCATTTATTTCTTGGTACCTCTTTATTTCTTCAAGAGATAGGTTTAAGTTGTCCCCTTGATTTTCTTTTAAAGTAGTGGGGTCTGCATTGGCTACTATAGAAGTACTTTTAAATACACTGTTTTTAATTTTAGAGTGTAGTTCTCTAAATTCTGTGATTTCTTTTTCAGAGGGTCTTTTATCTGTTGCTGTTGCTAAGTCCTCCCCCACATAATCAGCTATAGCAGAGTTCTTTTCTAGAGATTTTTTTATGATGTTTTCTAGTCTAGATATCTCATTACTCTCTCGATCTTGTTCTAAAAGGTTTTCTATTTCAGCCCCTTCCCCAGAGTAAACATCACTCTCGTATTTGTTTAATTCTGTTTGGGTTTTTATTTTCTCAGCTATCTTCTCTAATCTCCCTTTGCTTACTATC
>Ga0307940_1001191_pt1 | contig 15215 bp, 10 predicted proteins | sample OrgLakmetagen124_FD_201835 | JGI IMG/M metagenome (GOLD analysis project Ga0307940, IMG submission 201835) | Saline water microbial communities from Organic Lake, Antarctica - #124 | ecosystem: Environmental > Aquatic > Non-marine Saline and Alkaline > Saline | place: Antarctica: Organic Lake... | reverse complement strand
ATATATTTTGTATCTCCGCTTTTCTGGCAGAATATTCGAAACTCAGTATTAAATTTGCTTTGTTTGGCAATAGATTCTTCTAGTGTGCGTGTTGCTTCATCAAAATCATCGGTGTGAACGCTTTTTGACCAAGTTGTATAAGGTAGCTCAGAGGATAGCTCTGAAACACCGTAGATTTTGTACATGCTGGCATCCCAAGCCAACGACTGGTTATCAAGGTCGTATTCCCACACGCCGATATCAGCGGACTTGGTCGCAATTTCTAACCGATCTTTGGATTTTGATAGTTCTCGCTCAGAATTTTTCCAGTCAGAAACATCAATGTTTGTACCAATGAGTTTGATAGCTTCGCCGTCATCGTTAGTGATTATTATGGCGTTTGATTGAATGTATCGAATCTTTGAGTTTTCGTGTCTAACTATCCGGAATTCGCTTTTCATAGAGCTTAATGAGCTGATGGCTTTATCTAAGTCTCGTCTCGCATCTTCAACATCCTCCTTATGAACGACGCTGGACCAAATCGAGGAAGGCCGTTCGGTCGTGGTTGGATCTGCGCCATAGAGACGATAGTTACTCTCATCCCAAACAAGTTCGTTAGACGCAAGGAGGTATTCCCAGGTTGAGACTTTCGCCGCCTCTGTAGCGAGTATCAGGCGTTTCTGACTCTGCTTTAGTTCATCGTGGATCTGCTTAATATCTGAAATATCAGCACCCATGCTTACAAATATTTCCCCTAACGGGATGCTGACCATTTTAAGAGTTTGATTAGTGCCAGAAAAAAAGGACTCCCATGAATGCGGTTTCTTTTCATGGAACATTTTCTGGATGATTGGCATGAAAGTTATCGTTGCATTAGCGCCCGGAAATATCTCGTCAGCTGTCTTTCCTCGGATTTCTTGCAGCGATTGATTCCAATTGTCCAAGGCAGCTGGATTGGCATCGATCAAGTACCAGGTTTTAATGACGCCGTGATCGTCTCGGACCACTCGCCAGATATGAGCTTCGTACAACATGCTTTCAAAAATGGACTTATAGAGGTCTTCGAGATCTTTTCCCGAAGGTTCGCCCGCAGGGCCTAGTTCAGATCCATTAGTGTCCGCCCGATGTCTTTTAGGGAGCGGTTTTGATTTCATCGCGTTCACCTTAAAAAAATATTAACTTGCTTTTGGACCTGCACAAAGATTCGTCCATCGCCGTCCTTACAAAGGTGAGATTCATAATCATTGATAATAGTCTATGCGAACATGTTCGTTAAAAAAGTTAGATCTGCTCTGTTTTTTTTTGCAGGGATCGGACTACCGGTACAAAAGCCACATCTGGCTTGAAATCTTCGATGGGTAGCTGGGGGGTGGGAGCATGGAGAAGCGTCAGAATTATGACCCTATCCCTGGAGTTTTGGTCCATTCAAAACTGGAAAATGCGCTTTTATAGAGCCCGTATATGCCGATATCAGATTCCTTTAAAAGGTCCGCTTTGTGGTCATGGCGTCGAAATCATTGGAAAGTGGACCTCGTTGCCGCAACGAGATGGGCTAGCAGGAAAGCCTTGATGGTAGTCCAAAGATCTTATTGCTGGCTTTAACGCGGCATTCACTGGACGCTGACAGCTTTCCGTTGCAATACCAATCTTGCGACACACTACGGGTATTCGTGAGCCCAAATCTGACAGCTTCAGGGCGAAAGTTATCTGGTCTTCAGTGTAACGGGATCGCTTAATAGCACCTTCAAGCTGCCCAACTAATTGGATCTACCTCATTTTTGGTAACTGTAAAATAAGTTGACAGGTCAAAGCGATATTTGTCATTAATGTCGTAAAACGGAGAGTGAGCTAAATCAGAAGTGACATAGGGAAGATCTTGATTATGACCGCTACGCTTTTAACTGATGCGCCAAAAACACCTGATTGCAGTTTTCGAGTAGTACTTTAGGTAAGGCATTGAGTTTTTGAGTCGGCGGTTTTCAGGCCCGATCAAGGTGTCTTGACCGGACCAGTGTCACACTTGATTATCAGCTGCGTCTGCGTCGAACACAAACCAGGCCGGTCAGGCCAAGACCCAGCAGAGCCAATGTTCCCGGCTCTGGAACGGCCACGGGCGACACATCCACGGAGATGCCCGTCGATGCAAGCTCTCTCCCGCCAGACGAGAACGCGGTGAGTTTGACGTCGAACAAGCCAGCACCAAGCGGCGCGCCGGGAATGAAGCCATAGTTTACCGAGTTCTGGGCGACAGTGGAGCCCGAAACGGGTGTGCCGGTGTTGTCGTAGGTGCCATCGCCGTTCGCGGTCGCGTTGGTTCCGTACCAGGCGTCGAAATCGAACACGTTATAAGTCGAGAACGTGGTGTCCGCACCGGGATCGGTATCGTATGAAAGGATCAGAGACCCAACTCCCGCAAGATCCGGTAGCGTCGCATTCACATTAGCAACGTTCACCGACCATTCGTAATTCCACATTGCCCGATTCGCAGGCGGGTTGCCGTTGGCAAGATCGAACGAATAGGTGTCATCCCCATCATAGTTGAATGTGTTTTGCGGGCTCCCAGAGGCGTCGTAGCGCAACTTCGCACGCAGACCCAGTTCGATGTTTCCTTCCGTTGGGTTGTTGGGGAAGGAAAGTAGGGTGTTGGTCACAGTGAAACTGCCGTTGGCATTCCCCGAACCGAAAATGATGTCCGGTGTGATGGGGGTCGCCTGTGCCGTAATCGCAAAACTAAGACCAAGCGTCGCAATTGCAGTCCACATTGACCTACGGTACTTGAAAAACGTCATTCTACATCTCCAACTAATTATTCTGCATTTAATCCCGCGCCCCAGGTTGATATCTGGGCAGAAAACTTCGGCTTGGATACTTTTCGCCGCGCATCTGACGGAGCGCTGAATAGCGCAAGTCGTGTGCCATCAAAATTTATGCATTATAAAACAGATGCTTAAGGTTATTTTTGCCATTCATTTAATCTCTTCGGTGGGCAAGTGTTAAGAATTTCGACGCTTTGCTTTTCGGTCACCAGTCAGAATGCTAGCTATCAAGGATGACTATCCCACTCGTCCATCAATGGCTTCAGGCGCCATCGGCAAAAAGCACTGTTGGGTATTTGAGGGATTTTTTGATGAGGCGAAATGACGGAGTAAACGGCTCGAAGAAAGGTCCGCTTTGTGGTCATAGCAAAAAGGTTCTATCTGACAGCGGCCACACTATGGTGTGAAACAGCGGCCGAGGTATGGTGAGCTTATCAGGCTAGAGCTGCTTTAACGGTATGGAATGAAAGGCCTCAGCTGCGCCTAATCTGAGGTTATGTTCACTTCAGACGATCACCAATCTGAGCACAATCTCACCCAGCCTTGAGATATTTCGCACAGTGACAAATCACCGATCGGGTAATATTCGAATGGAGCTGATTGGTCAGGAAGACCGGGGCTCACCGCCGGCACGGATGCCAGGCAAACGCGACACCTGCCCAGTGGTGTGACGCGCCAGGGAGAGGCTTGGCACCAATCTTATCTCAGCCTGCTTAAGTTTCAGATTCCTTTTCGTAGAGTCACGCTAGGTTCAGTATGTCCAGTCCAACCTTGACGTTGAGCCGCCGGCTACCCAAGATACTGTTTTTATATACAGCATCTCTATGAGGCCAGTTTCATGAATACTGATCAATGTTCATCAGGTTTCCTGGCGCTACGACCACAATTTAAGATTCGCGGTATCCAAACCAGACGCTGGTTTACTCTGTCTAATCGGCCAAATAGGGCCGACGCACTCCAAGAGCCGGTTATAAACCTGATATCAGCATGGCGCCAGCCGCAGCGCCATAGGTTCCTGAGGCGGATGCTTGGAGTCCAGTATGAGTTTGTTGCCCTAGCAAATCTGTCAGCTCAATGTCCTCGAACCACGCCGCGCTTGGCTTTGACCAAACAATTTAGCGTCGACAGTCGGCCTCAAGCCTTTAAGCATTACTTCACTGCTCTCGATTGCCTATTGATTCGGCAATCAACGCGAGCTTACTGAGCATGGAGTTCCGTCGTCGGCACAATATGGTCTATGCCACACTCGAAGCGTTTGCGTCCATGGATACGGTAGGTGTCGTCACCGAAGAGGGTATCGAGCATACCCGTTGGCTCGGTGTGGCAGACCGCCAAATTCTGAGATTGGTACCTGAGCTAAAGTCAGTGCTACTCGACATTGAAGCGTGGCGAACCATGATTCTGGAACCCTACAATCGGCTTGGCCCTGGACGCTATATGGTGGGCGCACGCATCGGCGATGTCGGGATTGTCGGTGTCATGGAAGGGCGACAGCCGATGCTCCGATTTCTGGCGTCCAAGCCGGATGCCCTGGGGCGTTCCGTGGGCAATCAGATATAGAGAAATCTAGCGCCGGTACTCAGAGACCTGACGCTCCAGGTTGGCATACATAGTCAGCAGCTCGTCTTTCTCGAGCCTTCCCTTCGTCGTTTCCCTCACTTTCTGTGTTTCCAGCTGCCCGCGCTGTTCGGCATAAACATGGTGTAGAACACTGGCCGGAAAGTCCTGCCCCTCATCATCGTTCATGTGTTTGCGAAGTGCTTTGAAACGATCGGGATGGGGCACTTGGATCAGCTTTTGTGCAACGTCCTTCGGCCGGATTTCGTGGACTTCTCCCCAGTGCTTCACGGCCCATTCCCAGGCCTGGGAAAGTGAGGATTGTTCATCGATATAGAACTTGGTGGCAGCTCCCCGTTTATTGACCGAGAAAAAACAGACCTCACGAGCTGTGGTTCGACCGGTTCCGATACCAAGGGTTATACCACAAAATCCCACACCTCGGTGTGGGCGGGTCGTGGGGTGTTCCTTGTTGATAAAGTCCAGATACTGAATGGCCGCAGAGCGCGCCATGTAACGGGCCTCATAGTACCGGGCGCGAGTCTCCTGGTAGTGGCGCCACAGTTCCTGAGTGATTCGGGTGTTTGGACGTTTTAATGAAAAATACTTCTGGTAGCGCTTGCCCCGAATAGTCGCAACAACACGCCAGCCGCGGAAGCCAGACGACAACTCGCCTTTTTCATAAAAGCTGATAGCCATGGATAGTTGATCTTCTCTTTTCTACATCATTTTGGAAACTTAAAGCCGCCAGTTCGACGCAACAGCGTTGGTCTGGAAGTGTTTTGGTTGCGGCTACGGGTGTCGGTGAATAGACTTCACTGCCTTTCAGCGTCAACAAACTACGTCAGAGCGTTGACTTGCTAGCCGTCTCTGTCATTTCCGTGGATTGGATCATCGTCCGTGGGGCGTATCGGTGCGCAGCTGGTTGCAGATACGTTGTTTCCAAGTGACGAGTTTACATCCAAGAGGACATTTCTTCATTATGGTTTGCGCTTCCAGAACTCTGCCGATTTGCCTTTTAGTATTGTCGGTCCTGTTCAGTGTTTCGGCCGATGCGGCCCTCGTAAAGAAGTCCAATAGTGGCTTGTGCCACCCGCCGCAAAGCAATTGGTACGAACGAACCAAGAACTATCGGGCTTTTGATTCTCTTGAAGCTTGCCTGGGCTCAGGTGGAGAGTTGCCAAAGGGTGTGATCCTGGCTTCAACAAATGACTCGCAGGATCCGTCAGATGAATACAAACGTTCAGCCTTTGGGCACGGCTGGGACGACGCTGATGGTGACTGCCAGGACAGCCGCGCAGAGGCGCTAATCGCTCAGTCCAGCACCAAGGTTAGGTTTGCAGACGAAAGTCGTTGCAGGGTCATCAAAGGCCGCTGGATCAGTCCATTCACTGGTAAGGTCATCCAGAACAGCGGCGAGATCGACATTGATCATGTGGTGTCACTGAAGTGGGCTTGGGATCACGGTGCAAAAACTTGGTCTAGGGCAAAACGAGAGACGTTCGCCAATGATCCGGTGAATCTGTGGCCGGTCGAGCTGAGCTTGAATCGCAGCAAGGGCGCCAAGGGCCCGAACGATTGGTTGCCACCGTCAGCCCAGTGCGGTTATGTGGCGAGATTTTCTCGCGTTGTGAAGCAGTATGATCTTCAGCCGTCCTCATCCGAGGCAGAATGGATAACGTCTTTTTTGAATGAGTGCCGTAGCTGACCGCTTGCCAAAATCATTGGAAAGCGGACCTTTTTACGAAGCTGAGATGAGCTAGTGAAGGGAGCGTGGATAGTGCTCCAAGTAGCAAATTGCTCGTTGGGAAGCGCTGACGCGCACCTTGGATGATGGCGCTGTGCCCATCCACAATAACTGGGTGGAAAACTAGATCCGGCCCTGGACGCTGGGCCGCTTCAACTGGCTGTTCGCGGGCTCGCTGCGCAGTGGTCAACGTGCGGCTGCGGTCATGACCCTGATCCAGTCAGCGAAGCTGAATGGGCATGATCCCTATGCCTACCTGAGGGATGTGCTGACCCGGCTGCCAACGCAAAAGAACAACGCCATCGACAAGCTCTTGCCCCACGTCTGGAGGCAAGCTATACCTGACAAGGTGTGATGGCCGGACGCTTATGGGGTTGGGCTGCTGTGACCCTGCCTGACCTGTGAGGGACGACGGGTCTGGGCAGAGCCTAAGGCTTTAGGCAAATAAACCATGGTAATCACGAAAGCGAACCCTCGCTATTTCGGCCCCTCGGGCCGGACATTAACCGTAATCACCAATTTGATATTCGAGAAGAGCAGAATACATCTCTACTTTAAGTTTTCGAGATCGCTCGACCTCTCTTTTCAAATTTGCTAGCTCATAATCAGTGGCGGTATGCCTTCTGGCGATATCCAGGTAACTTTTCAAAGTGGTATCGAATTTCTCATGTCCAGCTTGCTGCGTGAGGTACATCTTGACCATCTCTTCATCTACTCTGCCTTTCTCTCCCGCTTTCATCCGCGCCATCTTATACAATGCAATCGCGTAGTTGGTAAGATGATATCGGCGGAGCCCGTGCGGGTTTAAGCATCCAGAGGACCCGTCTTTCACGAGGCTTTTGACGAATGATACAGACAGTCTCGTAACGTTTACGTTCTTCGACGTAGTGCAGAAAAGCGCTCCGTCGTCGTTTCCGACCAGGAGATCGTCGCGGTCAAGATCGATGTAATCGTGTGTATTAGCTATAAGCTCAGGAGAGACTAAAATCTTGCGAGACTTATTGTTCTTAGTCCCGAAGCGTAAGAAAACTTCGACTAGAGCCTTTAGCTTTGAATCGCCCAGTTTAGGAATGTCAGACACGAGGAGATTAATGACTTCTTGTTCTCTCAACCCTGCCTCAGCCATCCAGCGAACAATCAGCATATTCCGGTTGTTGAGAGCATCTGCGGTAGGCACATCAGTTCGTTTATTCGCCTGATGTTTCGATGCAACATGAGCAACCAAATGATCGTACTCAGAGTCTTTCGGCACGGCCTTATTGTACTGTTTGCCGCCACTTTTTTGCCGTTTGTTTGGTAAGAATGGAATCTTAAAGGGGAAATCCCCATCTTTGTCTTCGCCAGCGGGAAGCATCTCTAACAGTGTTGGGGTGGTGTTCTTCTCGATGTCACGGTACCCAATCATGTTGGAGACGATGCCGTTTCGCTGAGCCCAAAAATAAAAACGGCAGAGGGTGCTCAGGTGCAAACGTAAACTGCTAGCACTCATCGTCAGCCGCAACTCATCTCGATAATTCTCGAGATCAAAGTTCGTGACGGAATAAAATTCAAGGTCTTTATCTCGACAATGATTCAGAAAACGTACCAAGTGTGAGCCATGAGCATTGATGGTTTTCTGGTCGGAGTCTTTCGTTCTACCGAGACGAATCAAGTAGTCGGATACATCCCATCGAACCTCACACTCTGGGTCGACGCATAGCCCGCCCTTGAATTCAGTCGGCTTGAGAATTCGATAATCCACTAGCGCTTTCCGTTAAGCTTCGTGATGTTTTGAGTAGCCTCCAAGGACTTTATCCGGCCATCTTTTACCTGATTCTCTGTCTCCAAACTCTTTATGATCCGGCGCTGCTCAATCAGCTCATTCGTGAGATTTTGGATCATAAAGTTCTGATCCTTGACCGTTGCTTTCAGTTCTTTAACCGGGTCCTTCTTCCCAGACTTTTCCTGAGAGTCTCTGAGAGCCTTCTCAGCCTCTTTTAATGCCTTATCTATCCTTGCTCTAACTTTTGGTCGTTTCCATGTCTTGGAGCTACGAGAGACGCTCTCAATGCCCAGCTCTTCTCCAAGCTTATCGCTGAAAAAAGTTGTGGAGATTTTCTTCGGCAATTTGAAATCAGCTTTCCCGGTTTTAACGAAGCTCTCAAGCAGCTTCAGCTTTGCATCGATTTTCTTACTTGCGTCATCCTGCAAAGCTTCACTTACATGCCTCTTTTCGGGCGCACCTTTCGTCAACTCGCTATCGCTGAATTTTTCATCAGACGTATCCATCAATCAATCTCCCTCAGTCAGCGCTGCAAGCATCGGCGATGAAAAGGGCTGCATCAAAATAGCTTCTTGCTCTTCCAAGGCGTTAGCGAACGACGCGAGGTTCGGGCAGCCGTCACATTGTTCCGCACAGCCACTCTCCGGATAAATTCTGTTATATGAGAAACAATTTCCACGCTCGGCGTAGCCAGGCGTTCGGCCAAAACATGCTCCTGGCGGCATGACATCGATGACGTACCCAATTTCGTCCACTTTCTTAGAGATTAGTTTATCAACGCGGCTATGAGAGTGCCCTTCAAGCGACGTTAAAAGGCTGCCTAGCTCCTTGGACATCTCCCCGCCGCAGTCGCCACTCGCTGAGTCTGTGACCATCTCGTAAATGCGCTCTCGCATAACGCTATCAAGCTCGACCCGCATTTTCGGATCTGTGACATATTTTACTGTCATCTCCCAATCGGTGTGACGCAGGTGCCACGAGAGGGTTGAGAGATCGCTATCCTCATAGCGATAGAAATACATCAACGCGAAGAGCCGCCTGAATTGATGCTCGGAAAACTCCCAGCTCCGGATATCATCTTCAAGATTCGGTATCTCTATGTGCTCGCAAAACTCATGAATGTACGAGGTGAGTGACAACTCATTGCTTTCATTCGGTGTTTTAAACGAGGGAAACTGGAGAATGCGATTATCATCGACGGATCGAACTGGGGCGCTGAGACGCTCCAAAATTCCGACAGCTTTGTGCATAAGCTTAGTCGCTGGAAACGGGTGTTCTTCCTGGTATGTTTTTCCAACGTAAAAATCAATTTCGGGACCACGCACTCCGGTTCGACAAGATCCAGCAACTAAACTTTCGATCTCATGCTGACGTCTCGCGGAGAACGCATACAAGACAACTAAACATGCGGTCGGAAGGAAGTGGTAGACAGCTTTTCCGAGGCTTATGCCAGCCGTTTCCGGCCTACCATAATAGTTGGTCAACGTTGTGTGGGCTGACGATTTACTGATACCAAAATGCTCACCGATTTCGGCATAAGTTTTACCTTTTTCTCGCATTGAACGAGCAAGCTCAAGACGAGGACCTGTCAAAAGTACTGCGCTAGCGCGCTTACTATTGTTTCGCGAGAACCCACTGAAATGCCCGGGTGCTCCAGGACCTTCGATCGGTGCTTCTGAACCCAGTTCTCTTGAAATCAGCTTACTTACGTAGTGGTCATCGTAATCTTCTAGCAACTCGATATTGCGACGATGATATCGCTCAGACAAATCAAGCAAGGCGTCTGAATAATCTACTACCCACCTGATTGCTCTATCCATCAAAAAGAAGAATTGCTTTTGCGGTATTGATCTCGTTCTCTCGCCCACCCGACCACGCTTCTTCGCATAAATGTTGGGCTTAATACTAAGTGTCGAAAAGAAATTCTCGGTAAAGCGCGATGAGGATGGGAACAGATCCGGAAGACGCACTGTCTGCGCCATAAATTTTTGGATAGCCGTCAGCTCCTTGCGAAGGCTGTCACGGGTTTTGATCCGCTCCGCTGACTTATGACGGATGCTAAAATTCGTTTTCTGGCATCCAAAGTCATTGGCATACTGTTGAAAAATAGCTGCAATTTCGGGTGATTGACTGGAGACTTTGTGACTAACGCCCATGTCTTCGCATATTTTCGATATCGCGAGTTCCGGCCTCCCACCTCTACGTCGCCGAACTACATACACTGACCTGACTTCTTCGTCTGAGAGAGAGTCGAGATGCTGTTTCAGACGGTGAACGACATCGAGTTGTATGAACACCCCGAGATGAACTTTCTCAAGAAATGTTTCGAATACTCCGCGATTCACAAATTCAGCACTAGAAATTCCTATGCAAAACAGAAACCTAAAAAAATTAAGAACGTGTAACATGTGTCGATATTGAGACTCTGCGCCATATCCTCCTAGCGTCTTGGAGGGAAGCGATCTCACCAGGAAGGTGGAGACTTTTAAAGATCTCAGCAGATCCTTGTTTTCTTCGTCAGTAAGGTAATTGCGTGGAGCAAGTATCTGACCGAAGTCTATCTTAAGATTTTTTCCAGGGCCGTCGGACACATACCAGACGTCACTTTCAAAGGATGTTCCTTGCGTAAACCAGGTCGCCGAAAATTGCCTGAGCGCTTCGAGATCAGCATCAGTCTCTACAAAACGTCGATAAGCGGACAAATCAGCGATCATGCTGAACTCCTTGCGAAAACTTTGTTGTAGGCGTTGTCCGAAACCTGATCTTTGATTAGTAGAGCACGCTCGTAATCGCGGCGATTCTGAGGCTTGGTAACGATACGATCAAGAACGTAGGAGGTGAATGAGAACCAGAGTTTCCATTTTTCAAATTGCTCCGGACTGTTTGCCTGCAAAGCTTCAAGGGCCTCATGAAACATCATAACGTTTGCGAAATTTTCTGGGCTAACTAGAAAAATGTTTCGGCGGTTATCACAAGTCGGGCAATTCTCGACAGCCGTACATACTTCTCCTTTGCGCGTACCCGGTTGGATACCGCTTAGAGGATCAGAACAGTGTAACCCTCCAAACTGTTGATTAATCAACTTTTTCCTTCGGTCATAAGCTTCCTTATCAATGCCAACTTTGGAGGCAAAGTCTTCAATATCGACGGTGGTAACAGTCTCAAACCAATCTAGAAATTCTCTCACTTTCTTATCGCGAAGCAACGTGGTGGAAAACGAATTAACGTAATGGGATCCCATATGCAAACTGGAATGTCGAGCTTGCTCTTGAACGGCAAATGCGTCACGTTCGACAAGCGCAGTGAGTATCAAGTTGCTGGTTCGGAGAGCTTTTGGTGACGCATTCCAGTCACCACCTGAAGCCAACTCACAGAGAGCTTGAAAGTGGTTGTTAAACGTCTCAGACGCTGGCACCGACGGAGCATATATCCGCTCATTGCTAGAAGGATGGATTTTGTTGAGGTTTTTATGAAAGTTCAGAAAAAGGAATTTCGATTGTTCTTCATCTGCAAGCTTGCGAAGCTTCTCCGTCGCAGCAAGAACATAAGTTATGACGCAATGTGGGGTAATCGAGTCAGGTGTTAATTCTTCACTCGCAGGGCGCGGCGTCGAAAAAACGTATTCATCAGGATGTGATCCTTTCCTGTGTTTCTGCCAAGAAATCCTGATGTCACTTGAACCAGGCACGTCGGAGATGCAGTCAATTCGAAGATCGCGAATCGCCTCACCATTTCCCGAAAACTTCAGCATCAAATAACCGAAAGAAGCGGACAACGCAGTCAAATCAGCAACTAGATGCGCCTCTATTGTTTTCCGAGAGATCTGACGTTCTCTCATTTTAGTTGTAACGGCCAAATATGTTTGCTTATCAACGAATCGAGGGAAAATCCCAGAACAGAATAACCGACAGAAAACAACAAAGGTCTTAAGAGGGTCCATCTCCAGACACCTCCTGTATTCGGCTCCTTTCTTTCGCGCTCCCATTCCCCCGCCAACGGTAATCAATCGATGCAAGTATTTTGCTCTTTCGACAACCTTTTCATCTGAGGCCCAGGCATCTGCATCGTCAAGACAACGCTGACGCGAGATAATAATTTCTGCAAAGTAGTTTCTGAGTAATTCAATTCGCTCCTGGAGCATCACGATTGAATGCTCGACCAAACGATCCGATGAAAGGTCTTTGACATCGTTTTTTAGTAAAAGATTCTCGAAGAAATTCTCTTCAACCACACTCCACGAACTCCGGTGCTCCTCAATCAAATCACACACATCGTCTTGGGATACATTTGCGAGGACCTTAGTTGTGAGCAACGAATGCCCAATGGTACTGACGACTTTGAAGCCCGGAACTGCTATTCCGTGATACCAGGCCCCTTGAGCAGCGAGGCATCTAATTAGTCGAGACGCAGTGTTAGCTAGAGCGTTTCTGTATTTGTTGCTCCACTCTATATTTTGCTGCAACCGGAACCGATAATCAGTCGCAGCATTCGAGTAGAGCTGGTACATGGTAGACTTGTCAGGGAAGACTCCATCAATCAGAAGCTCTCTCAGATAACCTGTTGACTGGTCCTTTGATAGGAAATTAAGGAACGACTTTGAGTGGAGATAGTATGTTTGATCACTTCGGACACGAAGATCTGAAATGAGTGCCTTATAGGCTTTAACAACCGACTTGCAAAATGAGTCCCCGAGGCTCTCCCTATACTCAGAAAAGTCACGCACATGCCCGCTTTGCATGTGCGCTTTGAAAGGATCGAAAAATACGACTTCATCCATGAACAAGGCTCTTTTTTACTTCTCTTGAGGGGGCTCTGCTTCTCAGAAAGAAGTCTCTCACTCGCCTTGGCGTCTTTCAAGATGATGTGAGGCAAAAAGATCTCCCAAATCGGGCGAAATTTTAAGCTCTTATAGCAATGGTATTTGAACAAAGGTCGGAGTCAAGTGGGTTCTACCCCCTTACTGCGGACACTTCTAAAAAGTGCGTCATGGCCGCCGGGTGAACAGAAAAAGCATGACCTAAAACTCACTTTACGGAGTGCGCAGATGCGACCCATTGATACAAGCAAGGTAGAAATACGCCGTGTAAATAGGACTATGAATGGGCTATTTGCCAAGGAAGACATCGCTGCCGGGGAGGTGATTTTCGTTGAGGACATTATCCTATTCGAAAACACTCAGAGACCAAACCCACACAACATACCCGATGCAGTAGAATTGGCTCTCAGAATTTGGGCTGACGACCATTTTGACAACCTTGCCCAGCTAGGGTTTAAACCCGACATTTGGACCCACCCCCTCACCAAAGAGGACAAAAAGTGGATTAACAAATTGCTTTCAAATGGAGGATGGCGTGGCTCAAGAAACCTAGCCCTTGACTGCTATAAAATTGCGGCTGGATACAACATCGTCTTCCGATACTATATTTCCAATCATCCTAGCCCGGCCACGGTAACTGCAACCGAACGAAAAGTAATTTCCCGCTATGCCTGCATGATGAATCACAGCTGTAATCCAAACTCAACAAGCTTTCCCGTTACAAATGCGGAGGAGTTAAACCAGAGGATTGTAGGTGAGGTTGCGGTGGAAGATATCAAAGAAGGCGATGAGATTACATTCAGCTACCTAGCAAACCTACCCGATGAAATGGCTGCCGAGATTGAAGACCCAAAAAAGCGGCGAGCAGCACAGCCATTAAAGAACTTTAATGCCAAGGAGCGAAGAGCCCTATTAAAGAAGCTGTATGGGTTTAATTGCACTTGCCCTCGTTGCAGGTCAGAAGGTAGGGCCTAGCTTGCTATCGAGCAAATCCGCGACAATCCAGCCACCAGATAGGTTAGCCTAAACGTGAAATCGGGGTGTGTTGACGGTGAACACAAGACGGCATGCTCCCCCTTGGCCAAAAGCGATCTGCCAACCTCCAGATCAACGATTTTCAGGAACCGTCTACAGTCAATACCTTACAAAATAAATCTCCGCGTCTCTCACAGTATCCAGCTAAGTCACGCACATGCCCGTCTTACATGTGCGCTTTGAAAAGATCAACAAAGACGACCTCATCAATGAATAAGTTTCTGTTTTACTTCTCTTCAGAAGTCTCTGCCTCGCCGAGCGGAAGCTCATCACTCGCCTTGGCGTCTTTCGCATTGGTGAGCGGAAGACAGATATCGCGGATCTGCTTTTCAATATCTTTGGCAATCTCCTGATTGTCTTCCAGAAACTTGCAGGCGTTAGCCTTGCCCTGGCCGATTTTATCGCCATTATAAGCGTACCAAGCACCTGATTTGTTCACGAGGCCGTGCTTCACACCCAAATCGACCAACTCGCCGTAAAAATTGATTCCTTTCCCGTACATGATCTGAAACTCTACTTGCTTGAACGGTGGGGCAACCTTATTTTTCACGACTTTAACGCGAGTCTCGTTACCGGTTACCTCGTCGCCTTCCTTGACCGATCCAATACGGCGGATATCTAGTCGCACAGACGAGTAGAATTTCAGTGCGTTACCACCGGTGGTGGTTTCGGGGCTACCGAACATTACGCCGATCTTCATCCGAATTTGATTGATGAATAGAATCGTGCAATTGCTCCGAGATATGTTGCCAGTCAGCTTACGAAGAGCCTGAGACATCAAACGCGCTTGGAGACCGACATGAGAGTCTCCCATTTCACCTTCAATCTCTGCTTTCGGCACCAGGGCCGCAACTGAGTCAATGACGATGAAGTTAACTGAGTTCGAGCGAACGAGCATGTCAACGATTTCAAGCGCTTGCTCACCAGTGTCTGGCTGAGATACGAGCAGTTCGTCTAGATCTACACCCAGCTTTTTCGCATACTCGGGATCGAGGGCATGCTCTGCATCTACAAACGCAACTGTATCACCCAGCTTTTGAGCTTGAGCAGCCACACTAAGCGCGAGCGTAGTTTTACCGGATGACTCCGGTCCATAAACCTCTATAACGCGGCGTCTTGGAACCCCTCCGATACCCAGGGCAATATCAAGACCCAGTGAACCAGTCGGAATGCAAGGCATCGCTTGCGCACCCTGATTCATCTTCATAATTGCGCCTTTTCCAAACTGGCGCTCAATTTGGGACAGCGCTGACTCAAGCGCCTTCTTTTGATCATTATTAGACATAGACAAACTCCGGGAAACTGAAAATGGAAAACAACCTGCTTAGCTGGACCGGTCCATGAAGGATACTTAGCGTCAATGCCTCACCCACTCACTCACCCAGTCATATGGACCGTTTTTCCAGTAGCTTTTAGTAAATTTCACAGATACGTCCATATGGAAGGCCGCCTATACCCAGTGCGACGTCCAGGCCCAGAGAACCGGTCGACACCGCGGGGATA
>Ga0307940_1001179_pt1 | contig 15301 bp, 14 predicted proteins | sample OrgLakmetagen124_FD_201835 | JGI IMG/M metagenome (GOLD analysis project Ga0307940, IMG submission 201835) | Saline water microbial communities from Organic Lake, Antarctica - #124 | ecosystem: Environmental > Aquatic > Non-marine Saline and Alkaline > Saline | place: Antarctica: Organic Lake... | reverse complement strand
GAGGTCCCAGCCCTCTCATTCCTGAATCTTCGGTGGAACAGCTGCTTCTACTTTTTCCTACTAGGGAGAAACGTGATGAGTTCACACACATCAAGCTATCAGTTTGAATTTCCACCTGGGTTCGGTAGATCGAACTTAAAGCCGCAGTGTGGATAAGGTTCCTTTGTAATCCCTTTTATATTCAGGCACTACCACCACATGAACCTTCGAGCGGAATTCTGTTAACTCTTTTTTCTCCTGAGCTTTTTTAAGTGCAGCTAGCCCACCACCGGGCATCATGAAGTCGAGAAGTGTTTTGTAATCAGAATGGCTGACCCGAATGCAGCCATTGCTGAGTCGGTTGTTCGACGCTCGGCCGTCCGCAATATTAGCTTCGTCGCCTGACGTCAGTGTCGAGTGGATGGATAGCACCTCGCGCTTGCCGTTGAATTTTTTCGACTCAGCGTATGTGATAACAGCACGCTCTTTATACATGCTGGGATACCTTGGGTCGTGACGGATGATCGCGTCCTTGAAGTAGGTGGCGGGAGTGACTTTCTGAGAAAAGGCGCTGACCGATTCATTGAGGACATCGCCCCGTCTCTGACTGAGTAGCACGGGAAACGAGAAGACCTTCTTGTTGTTCCGATAGCCAGTGGCAGTCGCGGCCACTTTATCCACCGCCACTAAATCAGGTGAAGAGAAGCCGCGTTGGACTTTCTGTGCAACCCAATCGGCCTGCGTTCCGGAAGTCTTGTCAGGGCCTTTGGAGCCGGAAAACACACCGCATTGGCAGAGGGAAAGGCAGAGCGGGAGGAGAGTTAAAAGTTTTTTGAAGTTAGACACGCGCGCATGCTACGTTCGAACGAAATGAATTTCATTAAAAAAATCTCGAGTGAGGTTCGGGATTCCATAAGTGAAAAAACGGGGGTAGCTTTATCCCAATAAGATGAAAGCAACACTCACCAAAGAATTCCGTTTTGAAGCGGCGCACACGCTTCCCAGCCTCCCTGAAGACCACAAGTGCCGGCAAATGCACGGGCACAGCTTCAAAGTCGAGATCTCGGTCAAGGGTGAGGTTGATCCTGCGATCGGTTGGATTTACGATCACAAGCTGATTTCAAACGCGATGAATCCGCTTTTGGAAAAACTGGACCATGCATATCTTAACGATATCGAAGGACTGGAGAGTCCGACCATTGAGATCATGGCAGCTTGGTTTTGGAAAAAATTGGAGCCAGATCTCCCTGGGCTGGCAGAGATTGTTATTTTCGAAACACCCACCGCTAGATGCTCTTTCAAAGGAGAATTTTAAGAGCTGGGAAACTCTCATTCAAAATCATGATGAAATAATCTTGCGTCCAAGCGCGGGTTGTATCAACTTCCCGCCCCCAACCCCTCGGGACGTAGCTCAGCCTGGTAGAGCGCCTGCTTTGGGAGCAGGATGTCGTCAGTTCGAATCTGGCCGTCCCGACCATTTACTATCAACGACTTAGGAGGAATCCGGGTCGTTGATTTTTTTTGGCACTCACCCAACACTCACTTTAACTGGTTTTGCTCCAAATGGAGTTGATGCTGAGGTCTAGGCTGCGAAGCGTCTTAAAGATCCCGACATCAGACTCGCCTGATCAATGGCGTCGACCGGTTCTTTCCGCTTCTTCCATCCGACTGCAACAGGCTGATTACCCCCATGGATTGGCCGAAAGGCCGATCCGGGTTGGATCAAAAGCAAGGGTCATTGATTCCAACGCAAAGAGATCCACGCATTCTCTCCGGCTGCCGTGGCTCCATGGTATTTGGATACATCAGTCGCTCGCAGCCGCATACGGTGCGAGAATGTCGATTATCAAACGGGCGCGTTCGTTTCGGAAGTGGCCATCGCCACGGCAAGATGGCGTACGAAGTCAAAGACCCAGTTGATTGGATCATCGTCATCAAGCTCGTAAAGATTAGGAAGATGCACTTCCGCCACCCAGAGCTTATCACGGGGCTTTGCTCGGATAAACCAGTCGAGGCTTTTGATAATTCCATGCAGCTCGGACCAAGTTGAATCCCTTCCAATTCCGATTCCGCCTTCGTGAATCGGCACGTTCCTACAGAGCAAAGTGAAGCGGGGCCCATTGATTTTAACAGTGAATTGACCATCGAAAATAGGAACTACGCCTCCATACGGCAGCAATGTGCGGTAGTTCTCCACCAAAGGTTTTGAAAATATATCGATACGGTGTATCGAGAGGTAACCCGCTGCAAGGTCGTGGTGGTGCATTAAATTCGGCATTTCACCTCTGCTTTGTCTGAGTATTTCGCGTTCTTTCATGGGGATTAAAATTGGTTTTGGTTTTGGTTTTGGTTTTGGTTTTGGTTTTGGTTTGGTTTGGTTTGGTTTGGTTTGGTTTGGTTTGGTTTGGTTTTGGTTTGGTTTTGGTTTTGGTTTTGGTTTTGGTTTTGGTTTTGGTTTTGGTTTTGGTTTGGTTTGGTTTGGTTTGTTTGGGTCATCCAACCTCGGCTAAGCCGAGTCTTGATTGGAATCTCAGAAGTGTATTTGCGCCTATCGATGCGCCCGAAAGGGCAAGGCGTGTGGCCAAAAAATGGGGAGCAGTAACCCAAGGGGCACGGGAATGAGGGATTTGTGCCTGAGAAGTCTGATGCTGCTCTCTGGCCGCGGTGGCGATTGCCATGGCGGCAGGATTTCACACTGGAAGGGTGATTTCACCGTCCGGTGAAATGCTCGGAATCTATTAGAAATAGAATTTATGAACGCTAAATCCGCCATTCTTAGCGTTTATGGCGAATATTCTTGCGTATGGGGCGTCCCTGAGCTTGATTGGATCATGATGAACACGAAAGAGAACCGTCTGGATCCATCTCTCCTAGAGCCGGGACGGTTGGATGGTTTGGTGAAGCTTCTGTCGAGTTCCAGACACCCCGCGTTGGTGGATGAGCAGGGGAACCGTTTGGATCTACCAAAACCCATCTATACCCAGTTGCTACGAGTGCTCAAAATGATGGATGAAGGACGAGCGATCGTAATGCTGCCTGAAGACGAGGCGTTCACCACCCAGGCGGCTGCAAATTTCCTCGGTGTGTCACGCCAACACTTGGTGGACCTGCTGGAGAAGGGTGAAATTGCGTTCCACAAGGTTGGCAGCCATCGCCGGATCTACTTCAAGGATCTGCTCACTTATGAGCAATCACGCAGCCAGAAACGGCGCAAGGGTCTCTCTGATCTCACTAAAAAGGTGAGCGAGGCGGGTCTTTACGATACCTCTTACGAAGGAGCTGATTGATGCGGGCCGACTTTAAAGTGCTGTTTGACGCATGCGTCTTGGCAAATGCCGGCGTGAGTGATTTGTTTCTGCGTCTGTCTGAGGCTCCGCGTTTGCTATTGCCCAAATGGTCGGAAGAAATTCTGGATGAGACAACCAGAACCCATGTCAACCGGCTTAACTGGCCGGTCGATTTGTCAGATTCATGGCGGGCAGCGGTAGAGGAGTATTTTCCAGAAGCGATGGTCGGTGACTATGCGCACTTGGTGGATCAAATGACGAATGACCCGAAGGATCGGCATGTCCTTGCTGCCGCCATTCGTGCGGGGGCAGATTTGATCGTGACTTTCAATTTGAAGGATTTTCCGGAGGATTCGCTCTATTCGTGGAACATCGAAGCGGTTCACCCACAAGACTACCTGCTAACTCTTTACAGTATGGCGCCACAAATTGTGGTGCAGAAACTCAATGATATTGCCAGAGACCGTGATGAAGAACTCGTGCAGCGGGTTTTGCGCCTCGGGACGTCATTGCCCAATTTCACGGCCCATCTGATTGAGGATCTTGGGTTGGATGTCTAGCTTGTGAAAATTGGGACGTTTCGCGAGCGCTTCGAATTTATGAGATAGCGCCCAGATTTGAAGCTACAGACATTTGATTTCCGCAGATCGACAAGATGTTGTGACTACGGGGGAAGCTCTTGCGCATTTATTTCTGAAGTGCGTGTCCGTTTTGAGGAGGAAAGTGCGCATGAGTCTGTGAACCCGCTTGTCAGAGTTCTAACTTACAGCCACACAACCTATGAAAAAACATCCGGTAACCTGCCTTGCTATCCTCCTATTGGCCTCAACCAACCATTCCTTGGAGGCTCAAACTTCCTCTCGCTTGCTCTCAGATGCGAGCTTCGAGGAAAAGATCACCCCCGCGACGACCCGCGAGCGTCTGGAAAACACGATACAAAGTTATTCTGCAACACAGGCCGAGATTGTCGCTCTATTCAACGGTATAGTCACAAACCCGCAAACCATCTCCACCAAAGAAACCGTAAAGGCCATCGACCGAAGTGGCCGCGATTTAAGAAAATCTAAAGCCACCTTTGATTCGATTCTCTCCTCCCTACGCGCCGACCTCAAAAAAATCAAAGAGGACAGCTACTTCACCGATGAGCAGAAAACTGAATTGATGGCAAACATCGATACCATGGTTAAACAATGCGAGGACTCCTCGCTACAAGTAGCCTCCGCGATCAAGGTGTTAACAAGATCCTACAAGCTCATGCCTCAGTGGAGGAAAGGCTACCGCACTTATCTCAATCTTGACGGGCAGGCCAAAGCAACACAGCATCTCAAAGCTGCCGTTGATGAATATATAAAACAACTCACGGCCAATCCGGAAGCGGAGGAAGCTCCGGCTGTTGATGCTGCGGAGAATGCTTTTGAATAGAGTTATGCTTTCTAGGTTGAAAATAGAAACTGCTCAACATACAAATAAAATCATTATGAAATATATCTTGGCGATCTTTACTATTATCACTTCCACGACTTTTCTCTGCGCGGCTGAAGAGCCTCAGGATCTGACCAAATTGCGCGAGAAGTATGTGGATGCTGTGAAGCGTGCGGTCACCCCTATCAATGAAACATACATCTCCGCACTGCAACGGCTCAAAAACCGCTATACCAGATCGGGAGACCTTGAGGCGATCAACTCTGTAGATCAGGAGATGAAGAGTGTTTTAGGAGCTCTTGAAGAGATTGCGGTAGGAGAACAGAAAAATAAATCTGACACTGGGGATGATTTCAAACAACTCGAAGGTGTCTGGGAAGTGGAGGGGTCAACCGCAACAAACTCAAGAACGTTTGAGTTCAAATCTCGCAAGACAATGCTTTTCACTTATGTATATGAAACATCTGGCGGGGGATCACACTCCATCACAACGGAATATGAGGCTGACAAGGAGGAAGGTAAATTCGTTTTAGAAGCAAAAAACAGTCGATCGAGTTCAAGCAGCAAGCAATGGTATGAGATAAAGACACCATTCAATCTCGACTCCCTAGAGATCACTCGTTATTCAGAAAGTGATACAAGTAAGAGTAGTTCAACCTACGTTCTTAAGCGCAAAAAGAAAGAGAGGCCATGAATAGTCCGAAATTTTTAATCGTTGTCGCACTCTTCATTTTTTCCCCGAGTGTCGCTTTCGCGGCACCGGTCGCACTCCCAGAAGATCGCACGATCACCGATAATGCAGGGAGAAAAATTGAAGCAACCATCCTGTCTCAAGCGGGGGATAGCGTTCGTTTTCTTAGAAAATCTGATGGTAAGATTTTTAATTTCCCCGTAGCGAAGTTATCGCGCGAAGACCAGCTCTGGCTCAATCCTCTTGCAGAGAAACCGGTGGTAGAGCAAGAAAAGCCAACCCCAGCTCCAAGCGAGCCCGCCCCGCCTAAACCAAAGCCAAAACACAAAAAACCGGTTAAGGCTGAGCCGCTTAGACCTGTGCTTCCGAAGCCCAAAACACCAAAGCCAATTTCCAGCAAGGAGATTTTAGCTGAACAGTTAGCCAGAGGGATGGTGCCTCCTCCAAAGGGCTGGGACGCGCTGCAAACCACGATCAAGTTCAAGGATGGGCGCAGCATTTCCGGATACGTGTATGATCTTAAGGAAGGACAATTCTGGTATGCGGGCATGGACATGATACAGAAAGTCGCGCCACTGAGCGGGCTGACGCCGCTCAGTCGCATTGCAATCGAGAACTGGAGGAACCGCTCCAAGAGCACGGCATCTCCTTCCATGACATTCGTAGTTGGGGATAAAAAAATTCATGCGAGTGTTCTTCGTGCGGATAAGGAACAGGTGACATTTCTCGCCGAGTCCGGAGAGTTAATGGAGAATGTCGCTATTTCACAACTCGACGAAATGGGCCGTAACTTCATTTCGGAATGGTCTGCAGGAAGATGGAAGCCCGACAAGTGGGAGTGGGCCGTGCCAGCGGATTTCGCTGCGGTGAAGCCATTTTCTGAAAATGGGAAAGCTCTGGTGATGAAGGGCGGGAAATGGGGAGTGATTGATCTGACCGGAAAATTTGTTGAGCCACCCAGTTTTGAGAATCTTAAGGAATTTCGCGATTCATCGAACTTAAAAGTGAGCGAAAATGGTAAGTGGGGACTTATGTTGGAGAACGGTAAATTGGCCATTCCTCCAGCTTGGGAAGAGGTGGGCGACATGCATCACGGCATGATACCGGTGCGCTCGGAAGGCAAGTGGGGCTATGCTGAAGAAGGCGGGAAACTTGTCATCCCCTGCAAATGGGACGATGCCTGGCGATTCTCATCGGTCGGCACTGCTGTTGTCACTTTGAACGGCAAGCGTGGGTTTGTGAATCGCAGTGGCGAAGTCATCGTAAAGCCGGAGTGGGATGGTGCCATCCTGCATACCCCCGAGGGAATTGGCGCAGTCCGCCGAGATAGAGGATGGGCGTTGGTAGATCGGGATGGGAGAGTGCTGTGCGATCCGGTTTGGAATTTCAGATGGAATGATAGGCGTTTCGAACTCGGCTACATCCCAGCACGCCCGATTGACGAATCTGGAGGAACCGTTTTTCTGGGGATAGATGGCAAGCCGGGGACCATACCGAAACTGCGTGAGGGAGTTTGTCTTGCCCGACAGCCGGGGCCGTTCTTGGGGGAACTAACACACTTCAGAAAATTCAATTTGAAAGACGAAGCCGGAACCCCGATTGTAGCCAGACTCATTTATGAGACTTCGGGGGGAATGACAGCGGTGCGTATTGGCAATAAATACGCCTTTGCAGATCAGCACGGCATTGTTGGAGAAGCCCGCTGGGATCAGGTCGGTCAATACTCGCAAGGGTTGGCTGCGGCAGTGAATTTTGAAGCCAGTGGATTCGAAAGAACAGGTGACATTGCTAGGTGGCCTTGGCAGTTCATTGATCCGGAAGGAAACACCGTCATCCCAGTCAAGGCTGGTCGCAGCTATAGTATAGATACATCTAAACAACCATGGGCGCCATCTTTTGCCAACGGACGTGCATATATTCGGGGTGCGAAGTGGAACGAAAAATTATGGGTGAATGCAACAGGCAAGCAACACACAGAAAATCTACTAAGCGATGCGCCACTTGGCGCATCTTTCCCAAAGCAAGTCGAACGCCAAAGGAAACTCGGGTTGATCGACCTAGCAGGGAATGTCATTTTCAAGGTCGAGTATGATGAGCTGCGCTTCATCGATCCAGAAACGGTTCTACTTAAAAAAGGCGGGATGGGGCAAGTTTGGGATGTTCACGGAGAAATGATTATTGAAGGGAAAATACATTCTGCGGTGCCTCTACCTAATCATTCAGGATTCAAGGTTCACATCGGTGGAAATTATAATATCCACTGGAAGGACTGGACTCCGGTTCTTCCTGAGGAGCAGGAATCACTCACATTCATCGATTGCTACGGCCAAGATCTCATCTTTCGAGAAGGCAGCAAAGAAGCTCCAAAAGCTTGGTGGCGCGCCGATTTCAAAACGAGGAAGCTACATCGTTTTGAAGGAGCTTCCCGGATCTACTGGGTCAAGAGTCTTGCGGATCATCAGCGTATCTGGCTGCAGGACGAGGTCACCAAGCGTTGGCACTTTTGCTCAGTCGATGGCACCCGCCTAGGGCTGGAGATGGCAACGCAGCCAGATGCTTGGTTTTTTGACGAAGGATTCGGAATCATGTGGGAAGACGCCAAGTGCTACTTCGTGAACAAAGACGGTAAGCGACTCAACTCCGAGCAATGGGATGATGCCAGTGTTTTCAAAAACGGTTTGGTCGCCGTAAAGAAAGACGGACAGTGGGGATTTATAGATACCAATGGTAAGAAGGTGATCGCCTGCAAATACGATGAGGTTGGAGACTTCTTCATCGCCTCCACGGACGAAGAAGCTAAAGCACCGCTACTTGCCGCCGTGTGCAAGTCCGGTAAATGGGGCTACATCAATGAAAAAGGCCATCTGGTCATCCCTCTAGTTGGTGATAGGCAGGGAAATTGGGATGGACGTTGGCGGAAGAATCTGGATGGGGAAGGAACAATCTATCTATGGAGTAAGGAAAACTCATCTGCGTATTGGGACGCTCAGGGAAACAAAATCGAAAAATTTTACAAGGAACCGGAGAAAACGGAAAATTCTTTCGCCGGGATGTGGACAGTTTCAAAAAGTTCGAGAGGTCTGCAGGGGCTCGTCGATGATTCTGGGAAAGTTGCGCTGGAGCAGGAATGGCGTGGCATGGCATGGATCGCTCCCGGTGTGATCGCAGTCCGGGGCGAATATACCGCAGGATTGTTTTCCCCAGAAAAAGGCTGGCTCTTTCAAGATGACGATCAGCGGAGAATCCGACGGAGCAACAGGTCTAGCAGGCTTGATCTTAGTGTTCGCAGAAATGGTTTCGTAATGATCGAGGAAACGCCAAAGTGGGGATACGCGCGCTGGAAAAACCTCGTTGCTGTTGATGGCTTGATCGCCCACTACGCGCTAGATGGAAACACGAAAGACACCGGTGGTATGGAAAATCATTCCATATACGAAAATACTCAATGGACAGACGACAAGCACGGCAATCCAAACTCGGCTATCTTCATGGACGGTTCCGAAGAGTTTGTGTCATGCCCCTTGCAGATCGGAGGATTGATCATGCCGCAGGTGACAATCATCGCATGGGCACGTGCGGATAGCCGAGGGAAGTTTAGGCATATGATTGGTATGCATCATAGTCGCGCTATCCAAATCGCTGGTGGTTGGAGTGCCAGAGGAAAAGGCGGTAGGTGGGGTCTCTTTGGACATCGCAAACTTGAAGTCGGTGAATGGGTATTTCTGGCTGTGAGTTATGATGAAGACACTCAGGACGCAACCCTTCGCGTGAACGACGAGATTTTTGAGAGTAAGGGGAACAGTTTTCGTGGTTCTAGTTCATTTCTTTTAGGCGGGAACGGTGGACATGCCCCTTTCAAAGGAGCCATCGATGAAGTTCGCGTCTATGACCGTGTGCTCTCGAAAGATGAGCTGGATGAATTGTATCAACAATTTCTCACTGGTCATGCGAAGTAAACATCTCAAATTATGAAAGATTCACTAATAAGATTCTGGAACAAGATCAAGCTGCGGAACAAACCAAGTTACCCGTTTTTCATATTATCCATTTTACTGGGACTTATCCTACTCAATACCCTCGGAGCTATACTCGCTCTGGCTGTTGCGTGGACGTTCGAGCGATTGGTTCCTCCATCACCGAAAGTTCCAGGGGGAGTGATGAGAAACCGGACAAAAAATTTGCTAAACATATTCGCGGTTACGATCCTCTTACGTATGTTGTATTTTTTTATACAAGCAGATGAACTAGACCGAATGAACAGCGTGGGATGGGCAGTCGGAGTCCCCACGGAATGGGCTATTGGGAGTTCATCTGGATTCAATTCATCTATTTCATTTTTCAGTATTTTTATCTCTATCTGGCTTTTTGTTCAAGCATCCTATGCGAAGCGATGCGGTAAGTATTATTGGAGAATGATATTCATCTGCTTCGGAGTGGCATCACTCCCATTAATGCACCTTATATTCGGGGCATTATGGTTTCTTGCTATGATGGCCTTAATCGTAGTCCTGATTGTATCCTCATTCATGTTCCGTTTGCCACCAGTGTGGTCTGCTTCTCCGCCATCCCTGCTGCCAATACAAGCTGTGCCCCAAACGTCCTCTTTGGAAAACGAACTGAATTCGCTCAAGCGCCTACTAGATTCCAATCTTTTGAGCGAAGAAGAATTTATATCTCAGAAGCAAGAAATCCTGAAAAAACAGAATAGCTAATTTTGCTCACGCCTAACCAATCTACCTATTAACCATGAAAACAAAATATATATATCGGAACTCGATCGCACTATTGTTCATTGCAGCTTGCATCTCTCTCGCGTCGTGCGGCGGTGGGGCGGACAAGAGCCAAGACGAGAGCAATAACATTGACAACCAACAATTCAAGGATTCGATTGGGGTCTGGCAAGCAGAAGGCCCCTTATCAGCAGGGGGTTACAGCCATGGGAAATACTCAAGCAAAATGGATCTTACGGAGGACGGCTCCTGTGAAATGATCTTCGAAATCAACACCAATAAGACATTTATGTCTTCAAAAGGTAAAACCATTGTCACTCTAAAAGGGAATTGGAAAATCAGTGATGAGAATGTTCACACAGATTTGAAAATTCAAGATTGGACGTTCTACCGTTCCGATTCGGAACATCGCAGAATAGAAGAGGTGGATGATTTCGTAAAAACCTACGTCTTTCGAAGGGTCGATGATTCGCTAGTGCATGGCGAGGATTTCGACGATAATCTGTCACTCCAGACCACCAAAGATGCTGGCACAACGCTGATGGCCGAGGGCATACAAATTCGCCTCGCTTCTCCTAAATACAGCAAAGCCCAATGAACGTGCCTCCAGAATTGCCCACTCCGGCGCTCGTCCTCTTGGTAACGCTACCACCATTGACTACTCTAGTGAGTAGTCCGCAATTATGAAAATATATTTATCATTATTAGTATGCTTCGCCTTAATAATCGGCCCCAATGTTCTAGCCGAAGATCGACTAGGCACCTCCCCGAAAGAGTTGGATCGACTCAGATTACTAAATGCCTCAGATAAGGTAGTGACGATGTCGGATCAGAAACTTAGCAAGCTCATGGTGGGAACATGGACGACCGGGCGTCACGATTACGTATACCGTCCCGATGGAACATGGCAGATGCTTCCGATTGAATTAGGCGGAACCAATGGCACATGGTCTATTACGGATAGAAATCTAATCGAGGGCAAAACAAAGAGGTTATTTATCGAAGCGGATGAGGAGTTGCTCGTTCTCAAAAATACAGAGGGGGCGTATCCTTACCGCTACGCCAAAATCACCCCGCCGCTAGGCTTTCCAAATGATGCGGCAGCCAAAAATGATGAGCCAGATCAAGTCGTTCTCGATTTGCTCAAATGGTATCTTCCAGTTTCGTTCAAAATCGGCTCAGACGTCATTTTAGACGAACGGATGGACGATTTCATCGACAGTGATACACTTGCAAAATGGAGGAAAAGTCAGCGAAGCGAGCATGGGTATGGAGCAGTCCCGTTTGTCGGCCAAAACTACGAAGAAGCGTGGGCGAACAATCACAAAATCACGAAAAAAAAGAATCATGGCGATGGCACTGCTGAAATCATTGTGCGGTATTCCGCACCACAATGGACGCAGGATCTGAAGTTTCTTTTGGTGAAAACAAATTCGGGCTGGCGAATCAAAGGATACGAACAAGTCGCTGAATAATGTGGTTGGCTTTTTTCCCTCAAATATTCAGGTTTCAAACGGAATTTTCGCCAGATCTTTGCAGCAGTTTACTTTGCTGAACGTTTCGGACAGACACATAGGGACTCAGAGCCAGCTAAGTGAAAAAAATGGATGTCCGTTTAGATTAATAATTTTCGCATTACTTGATACAACCCCATACCCAGACGCATCCATGAAATTACCAAAAAATATGAAACTCACATGCCTGCCTATCCCGGCTTTCGCCGCAGCCCTGCTTTTTATAGGGTGCTCTGGTGAGGATCCACGGGTAGCACCGCTAAAGGACGATATTCAATCTGCAGTTCAGATTCATGTTCCGCCTTATGTTGCTTTAGTAGAAATGGAAACCGAAGTCATTCCGGTGAAGGAAGACCAAGTAAAAATAAATTTCAAAGCTAAGGTCAAGGTATCGGAGGATCTCTACATCGGTGCTATGTATATTGCAGGCGAGGAGAGATTTGACACCCTAAAGATCACCCAGTCTGCTGGGACGGAAGAAGTTCTTTACGGCAGCCTGTTTGCCAAGCGCACGATGGACAAGTGGGATACCACCACTCCCGAGTTCAATTCGGGCCTTTCGAGATTAGGCCGCCCTAGAGGAGCCTTTCGAGCTAGTGCAGTCGTTGAGGGATCTGCCGCGTTTAAGGGAAAACTGAAAGACATCAAGGAAGCACGTGCGGAGGAAGTAAGGCTCCAGAAAGAGAATCAACGTAAAAACGAAGAGGCTCGCCTTGCGCTCATAGAGAAGCAAAAAGCGGAAAAGGCGGCCAGACGCCAGAAGCTTCTCGATGCCGTCGCCGTAGGAAAGAGCTACGAAGGAACCGTTGATAGCAACAATTCAGGCCAGCGAGGAAGAGTAGAATTGGTGTTCACAAAGCTATCTGGCTTCCTGATCGAGGCGGAACTCAGTAATCCCGATGATACTTCGCAAAAATGTGTCTTTTCCGGTGAAGTTATCTTTGATGACAAGCAGAATCAGAATTCTAGCGGGTATAATTTTGTCCTCAGCCAAAAATCAAAGAAACCAGAAGACTATGATATTTTGGCGATTTATTGGCGCAATTCCACTATATACTTGAGCCCGACTGACGAAGGACTTTTTGGTGTTATCAAAAACAATACAACTTGGAATATCCGTCTGCAACCCAAGCCATAAAGCAGTTCTAAGGAGCGCTGCGGATAAGCCAAAGGAGATGGCACGACTTGTTTACAGCCCACACCCTAAACCTTCGAGAATCCACTCTCGACACACTGTCGGGTTTTGGATTTACCTAAGGCGTGCATACGGTTTGGGAAAATCTGGTTAAGGATGGAGAAGACTTCGAAAAGTTCTTCGCGGAGCTGTATGGCGAGCTCAAGGGCATGGCGCGGGGAAAGATGAGTGCCGAGCGCAAGGGCGCTACGCTCAATACCACCGCACTGGTTCACGAGGCATGGATGCGGCTGGAGAAATCCTCGCCGGAGCACTGGCGGGATCGGTCTCAGTTTTTTGCCGCTGCGTCTGAGGCGATGCGGCGTATCCTTGTAGAGGCAGCACGCAAGCGCCTTGCCACAAAACGAGGTGCTGGTGCCGCCCACATTTGCATCGATGATCTTGAAATCCCATCCAAGGATGAGGCGGAGCGCTTGATAGAGGTGCATGAGGCACTGGCTCAGTTAGAACAAACAGATCCGGTGAAAGCGGCGATCGTGAAATATAAGTTCTTCTGTGGATTTGAAAACGAGGAGACCGCCGCGTTGCTGGGAGTGAACGAAAAAACGGTGCGCCGCCATTGGGAGTTAGCGAAAGTCTGGTTGTATCGCGAGATTAAGGAAAACGAATGATCAAAGTAAATGTCCGTTGGAGACGGTGTTTCGCGCATGATTGAATGAGGTATGAACGAACAAGCAGAAAACATTTTCTTCGAGGCACACGAGCTGCCCGATGAAGCTGTGGATGCTTATTTGTCCGGCGTCTGTGGTGGGGATGATGCACTGCGGCGAGAGGTGGAGCAGCTTTTGGCCGATGCGCGTAATGCCGAGGTCTATTTCTCCGGATCGTTCGGCGGTAGGGACTTTGCGAAGCCGTTGCCTAAGCTCCGGCTGGAAAAGGCGGGCGAGAAAATCGGGCCCTACGAGCTAATACGCGAGCTAGGTGAAGGTGGTTTTGGAGTGGTGTGGGAGGCGCAGCAATCCAAGCCAATCTCTCGAAAAGTCGCGCTCAAAGTGATCAAGGCAGGACTAGATACTGATGAGGTGCTGCAGCGTTTTGAAGCGGAGAGGCAGGCTCTGGCGCGCATGGAGCACCCGCACATCGCCAAGGTGCTTGATGCGGGCGCGACTCCCCAAGGGCGGCCGTTTTTTTCGATGGAGCTGGTGGATGGTGAGCCGATTACCGCTTTCTGCAAAACGCATGGTCTGGACATCAAAGCTCGGCTCGCGCTTTTCAACCAAGCTTGCTCCGCCATCAGCCATGCGCACCAGAAAGGAATCATTCACCGCGATATTAAGCCGTCCAATGTACTCGTCGCCACCGATGATCGTGGCTCGCCATTGGTCAAAGTCATCGATTTCGGAGTGGCCAAGGCGATCGAAGGAAAATTGACAGATGCCACCTTGCATACCCGCCAAGAGCAGTTGCTCGGCACACCCGCTTACATGAGTCCAGAACAGGCCGGCCTAGACAATCTCGACATTGACACCCGCAGTGACATCTACGCGCTTGGCGTCTTACTTTACGAACTCATCACTGGGGAAACTCCGTTTGATCCAAGCACATTGATGCAGCGCGGCTATGAGGAAATCCGGCGCATCATTCGTGAAGAGGAGCCACCCCGCCCATCGGTAAGGATGATCGTTTCCAAGAGCAAAAAAACTCCCGCCTCTGACTCGGCACGAATGCAGAAATCCATTGTCGGAGAGCTGGACTGGGTCGTGATGAAGTCGATGGAAAAAAATCGGGAACGCCGCTATGAAACGGCCGCCGCTTTCATCGATGACATCGAGTCATATTTAGCCGATAAGCCAGTAACGGCGCGGCCACCAAGCCGAGGCTATCTCTTGACAAAGTTTGCCCACCGGCACCGGACGGGAATCCGTATCGGAAGTGCGTTCATTTGTTTACTCGTGGGCGCGGTAGTCCTGAGTGCTTGGCTCGCAGTCCGGGCGCGAAACGCAGAGCACCTGTCCGAGGAGCGGCTTGCCACAGCCCTTCAAGATCGCGACGCTAGAGACCGCGCGCTTGATGAGGCAGAGGCAGTCACGCGCCTTCTCACCGATGTCTTCCAGCGCCCCCAACCGGGCATCGATGGGCGCAGCGTCACCGTGGTACAAGCTCTCGATACTGCTGTGAAAACGGTTGATGACGAGGCCGCCAGCCAGCCAGAACGCAGCGCGGTGCTAAGAAACGTGCTTGCGGATACCTATGAGCGCCTCGGAGCGCCCGACCGGAGTTTTCCGCTGCGGGTAATGATTTTTGAAACGTATAAGGAAATCTACGGCCGCGAACATGTCTCCACCCGGGAAGCATTGTCCAAGCTCATCAAGACCGCAGAAGCGACGGGTGAAAACAAAGCGGTTTTGAAATACGCACAGTTGAAAATCGAAACCCTTCGTAAAATCGACGCACCATTTCGCGAAATGGCAGCCGCCATGCGTGCTGAGGTGAAAGGTTGGTTCGGAGTTGGGGAAAGGAAACGCGCCATCGAGGCTCAACGC
>Ga0307940_1001165_pt1 | contig 15433 bp, 13 predicted proteins | sample OrgLakmetagen124_FD_201835 | JGI IMG/M metagenome (GOLD analysis project Ga0307940, IMG submission 201835) | Saline water microbial communities from Organic Lake, Antarctica - #124 | ecosystem: Environmental > Aquatic > Non-marine Saline and Alkaline > Saline | place: Antarctica: Organic Lake... | reverse complement strand
GTTTGTGGTAGGTGTTTCGGGATGCTAACAACGGGGTATGAAGGTTGGTAAAGCTGATAAGGACGGGGATTTTGTGGAGGAAAAGGTGTGGTCTCCGTTGGAGTTGGCGGAGATGAAAACGGGGCGCAGAGCGGGGCAGATTCGGCGGGCCAAGGGGTTCTCGGGGCGGAAGCGCGTGCGTGTCACGGACTGCACGGCGTGCTACCATGTGATGTCGCGGGTGGTGAATGGTGAGTTTCTCCTCGGAACGATTGAAAAAGAGGCACTGCGGCGGATGATGTGGCGGATGGCTAGATTCTCTGGAGTGGAAATCCTGACTTATGCGATCATGGATAACCATTTTCACATTTTGCTCAAAGTCCCGGAGAAGAAGAAGTGGTTGCAGCGTTTTGAGGGAGAGAATGGGGAAGAAAAACTCTTCGAGCATCTTTCTTTGGTGTATTCGAAGACGTTCATTGGGCAACTGCGGCGGGAAATCAGTGAGATGCGCGCGCGTGATGAGGAGGATTATGCGCAGGCTTTATTGGATCGGTTTAAACAGCGTTTTTGTGATCTGAGTTTATTTGTCAAAGAACTCAAGGAGCGTTTCAGTCGCTGGTATAATAAGCAGAACAGTCGTCGTGGGACGTTGTGGATGGACCGGTTTAAAAGTGTGCTGGTGGAGAAGGGGGGAGCACTGCAGACGATGGCGGCCTACATTGACCTAAACCCGGTGAGAGCTGGGATTGTGGAGGATCCAGCGATGTATCAGTGGAGTGGTTATGGTGAAGCGGTGGGCGGCAGCAAGCGGGCGCGACGCGGGCTTTGTAAAGTATTGGGAGTTCCGCAGGACGGGTGGGGAACAAAGGCGCATGCATATTACCGCAGATGGCTTTATGGAGAGGGCTTGGTGGCGGACGAAGGAGGGCAAGATGAACCTGTGGAAGGCGGGCCTAGTGCGCGGAATTCACCAATGGGTGGAAAGCGGAAGCGGCGAAAAGGATTCACCAAAGAGCAAATGCAAGCTGCCGTGGGTGATCACTTCGCGTTACCAATGCTGCACCTACGCAAGCGAGTGAGGAGCTTTAGCGAGGGGATTGCGCTGGGCAGTGAAGATTACGTGAAAGGAGTGGCAGCGAAGTATCGAGAGCAGTTTGCGCGACAGAAAGAGCGCAAGGTGAAGCCGTTGAAAGGGCTAAACGCAGGAACTGCAGGGTGCAGAGCAGGATCGATCTTTGTGATGCGAGACAGTGGTGGCTGAGAGGCGGATATTCCGCCTGAACCAGCTACCATTGGTCTCGTTTTATAAAAGGCCTATGGAATCGAGCGATAGACCTCTTCCAGTGCCATCACGGTGTAGGCTGTGACTAGGATAGGATTGGATTCCATCCAGCGGCCGTTGTCGTTGGCCCATGATCCGTTTTCACGTTGCTCGGTGAGGAGTTTGCCTGCGAGGTCACGGCGCCAGTCTGCTTCGGTTCCATCAGCGAGTTTTAGCTTGTCGATTCCAGCAGCATTCAGGGCCTTGGCCATGGCTTGGTAGTAGTAATAGAGGCCTTCGGGGCCCATGTTGGGGTTTTCCTCTACGGTGTAGTTTTTCCCGAGCCATTCTTTAACGGCGACGACGCGTGGATCGCTGGCCTCAAGCTTGGCATAAATGAGAGACATCAAACCTGCGTAGGAGATGGAGCCATAAGAGCGGAGAGCGACTTTACCGTCCGCTGTGATCTCCTCACCGGCTTTTGAGTCTCCTGGTGTGTAGATGAAGCCACCTTTGTTCTTCGGGTCATCTGAGGCCCATTCTTGGTCGTTGGTTTCAGTGAGGTTTTGGCTGCGTGAAAGGAAGGTCAGGGCGGCGTCCCAGTTAAGGTTTGGTTCATCTGCGTAGTTCCCATCTTCGATGACGGTATCAGATAGTGCGAGCGCCTCGAGTGCGAGGTAGGTGTTCGACATATCGGTATGGCTGTCGTCGGATCCGTAGCCGATTCCTCCATCGTTGATATTGTCGGTTTGTCCTTTTTCCCCGATATCCCATTGATTGGAGATCAGGTGGCGGCGCGCTTTGACTATGGCGGATTCAAACTCGCCACGGCCTGCGGAGGAAAGGGCGGTGAGTGAGGTGGCGGTGTTATAAACCGCGAGTCCACGGTTATAGATACCACCGTTTTCTTTCTGTTGCTCCAGAAGCCAGTCGAAACCTTTTTTCAGGTGATCTGGGAGCTCTTCGGCTTCAGGGATGTTCAAATTCGGGTCGCGCACCAAAGCGGTGAGCGCGAGGCTGGTAAAGGCTGGTAGGCCACCATCGTCCCAATATCCTTTTTCATCCTGTTGCTTCACTAGCCACGCATTGCCGCGAGCAATGGATTGTTGGATCTCGTTTTTAATGGAGATATATTCGTTTTCAGCATTGGCAAGCATGCCGCTTCCAACGGTTAGGGCGGCAGTGAGTAAGATGGTTTTCATGGGTTCAGATGATCTGGTTATAGAAATTTTACGAATGAGTCGTTTCAAGTCTTTCTGATGATGGCACAATTTCACGGAAATTCCTGTGAAATCTTATGATGGAGCGACATGGCGGAAGATTTTTGTCTAATGAACCAGTCCTGTACGGTTGGCTCTAGAGAATTCCGCGTGCTTTGAGGTTGTTCAAGCGGCGGGTCACATCGACAAGAGCGTCGATGATGGTCTCGGTGTAGGAGCGACCATCTCGGGTATCGACTCCGTGGCCAGGTTCAAGCTTTCGCAGTCCCTCGAGGGCGACGTCTTCGTGGTTGAAGATCTCAACGAAAACAGTTTTCAGTTTCCCGGTTTTCGCAGCTGCCATGAGTGTGGCGCCGATCCAGCCATCGTCGCTGCTTACACAGCCACGAGTGGTTTTTGCAGAGGCATGGAAAATTCCCAATTCGTCATTTGCGGCGATTTCTGCGATGACTTTTTGGTTCTCCTCGATGGAGAGTCCGGAGTCGCCCATGTGCGCGGCATCGACAAGAAGCTTGAAGAAATTGGTTCCCAGTTCTGCGTTTACCGCTTGGATGAATTGATACGCAACTTTGATGTTGGTGAAGGTTTTGAATTCCCCAGGGCGGAGGAACTCGACATGCCATGAGTCGATGCCTGAGTCCAGAAGTCCGGATTCCCTGACAGCACGCGCATGGAGTTTCACATTTTGGGCGATGGCTTCAGTGAGGTTTACATTTTCGGGACCGTTCATCCATTCTTCGATGGAGGTGGAACCAACGGAGACGGCACCGTATTTAATGGCGGCTTCCAAGCTTGGTTTCAACTGAGCGATGACCGCATCTTCGTCGGCGGGATCCATTGGGTTTGCACCGCCTACCATCATGATGAGGTGGACTGCGAGCCCGAGGCCTTTGAGTTGCTCCATCATCTCAGACAGATCTTTCTCAGAGCAGCCGGGAAAGATCGAAATCTGCGTGCAGTTTGGCTTCACTGGTGAGAGTTCACAGATGCGGGCCATTTCCGCGACGATCGCGAGGCGGCCGTCTTCTTCACGCGGGAGGTTGCCTTCTTCATCGGGGACGATTCCTCCGACAAACTTGATGTGTGTGGGGACGACTCCGAGAGCGATATCTGGTTTAAGGGTTAAGGTCTGTGACATGGGTAAATTGTGGGGCGGTGATTGGCGTAGTCAAGTTTTGGTGGTGGCCGCCGGAGGCTGAGGTGGTCGGTATTAATCAATCGTGGCGATACACGACACGTTACGTAATAGCTGGGAAAAAAGAATCCCAGCAGTCCGAGAGTCTGCAGCGCCGACCATACCTAAATTAGAAAAACCCGCACCGGAAGTCCGGCGCGGGTTTTTTTAAATCTAGATTCGAATGAAGGGCTTAGCTGTTGCGAAGCGCCTCATCACGTTCTTTGGCCTTAGTGATCACCTCTTCAGCGACGTTTTTCGGACATGCTGCGTAGTGGCTGAACTCCATGGAGAACTGACCACGACCGGAAGTCATGGTGCGAAGGTCACCGATGTAGCCGAACATGGCGGAAAGCGGAGCTTCTGCTTTCACGCGCACACCGCCTGGAGTCGGCTCTTGGCCTTGGATCATTCCACGGCGGCGATTGAGATCGCCGATGACGTCACCGATTTTCTCCTCAGGAGAGAAGACATCGAGTTTCATCATTGGTTCAAGGATCTGAGGAGCGGCCTTCACCATGGACTGGCGGTAGGCTGCTTTTGAAGCGATTTCGAAGGCGATTGCGGAGGAGTCAACTGCGTGGAAGCCACCGTCAGTGAGAGTGACTTTGAAGTCCAAGCAAGGATAACCAGCGAGTGGGCCTTTACTAACCGAAGTCTTGAAGCCTTTTTCGACAGCTGGGATGTATTCCTTAGGAACGTTACCACCGACGACAGAGGATTCGAAGACGAAGCCTGAACCGACTTCACCTGGCTCGATGGTGTAGTCAATTTTCGCAAACTGACCGGAACCACCCGATTGCTTCTTGTGGGTGTAGCTGTCGGAAATCGCCTTGGTGATGGTCTCACGGTAGGCGACCTGAGGGGCGCCGACTTCGACTTCCACTTTGTGCGTGCGCTTGAGGATGTCGATTTTGATATCGAGGTGAAGCTCGCCCATGCCTTTGAGGATCATTTCGTTGGTTTCCTCGTCGGTTTCGACGCGGAATGACGGATCTTCTTGGATCATCTTGCCGATGGCTGCACCGAGTTTTTCAGCGTTGGCCTTGTCCTTGGGTGCGACGGCGATGGAGATAACTGGATCTGGGAAGACCATTGGCTCAAGGGTCGCAGGGTTCTTGACGTCGCAGAGCGTGTGACCGGTCTGAACGTTTTTAAGACCGACGATGGCGACGATGTCACCTGCTTGGGCGACGTCGACTTCGTTGCGGTCGTCCGCGTGCATTTCCACCATGCGTCCGACACGTTCGGTTTTGCCGGTGAAGGAGTTGAGGATGGTATCGCCTTTGTTGATCGTGCCCGAGTAGATGCGGGTGAAGGTGAGTGCACCGAACTTGTCGTCCATGATTTTGAAAGCGAGCGCACGGAGAGGTGCGGTCGGATCGATGACGGCGAATTTACCGGTCTCGTTGCCTTCTTCGTCCACTTCTGGAAGTGGTTTGACGTCGAGAGGGTTAGGCAAGTAGTCGATAACTGCATCGAGGATGAGCTGGAGGCCTTTGTTTTTGAAAGACGATCCACAGTAAGTTGGGAAGAATGAAAGGTTGATGGTTCCTTTGCGAATGCAGGCCTTGAGTGTCTGGATATCGGGCTCTTCGCCTTCGAGGTATTTCTCCATGACGTCGTCGTCTTGCTCAACGGCGGTCTCGACGAGGAGGTTGCGGTATTCTTTGGCCTTGTCGACCAAGTCTGCAGGGATTTCCTCGATGGTGAAATTTTCTGGCAGGCCCGTATCATCCCAGATGTAGGCTTTCATGGTTAGGAGATCGACGACTCCGACGAATTCGCTCTCTGTGCCGATTGGAAGGACCATCACGAGTGGAGTGGCTCCGAGGACTTTTTTCACCTGTGCGACAACGCGGTAGAAGTCTGCGCCGATGCGGTCGAGTTTGTTGACGTAGATGATTCGGGAAACTCCGGAATCGTTCGCGTAACGCCAGTTGGTCTCGGACTGTGGTTCGACACCGCCGGATCCACAAAAGACGCCAACGCCGCCGTCGAGAACTTTCAGGGAACGGTAAACTTCGATGGTGAAGTCAACGTGGCCTGGGGTGTCGATGACGTTGAGCTGATGCTCATTCCAGAAACAAGTGGTCGCAGCTGACTGAATGGTGATGCCGCGTTCCGCTTCTTGATCCATGAAGTCCATGGTGGATGCGCCGTCATGAACTTCTCCGATTTTGTGGATTTTTCCGGAGAGTTTGAGAATGCGTTCGGTGGTGGTCGTTTTGCCGGCGTCAACGTGGGCGAAAATCCCGATGTTGCGGTATTTGGTGAGGTCCTTCATGCCTGTGATTGGTAGTGTTTGATGGGGCCGAGGAGACTCGGCGGGGCGGGTTTTTAGCGGAGGCCCCAGCTTTTGCAACCATTGATTGTGCATTTGGTTTCGGAAAGCGCTGCAAACTGGCTTTCGATTGCGGGTGAAATGCTCGCAATGCATGTTTGGTGTTGAGGAAAGGCGTGTTCAGGTCAAGGTTCCGGAAGTGGAAACGCGAACCAATATACTGCGAAGAGCGCACTGGCTTGATGGAGTGGATGCGGTGGAGGTGGCGTCTCGTTTGGAAAAATTGGGGGGGCTGGTGTTTTTCGATACGTCTGGGAATGTCCCGGAAAGCTGGGGCAGGGCTTGCTCGGTGATAGCGGCGGATCCGATTGAGGTTCATCAAGGGCATCTTTCGATTCCTGAGGATATTGAGCGGTTGCGACAACGGATGCGGGATAATGAGCGCCCCAGCGGAGATCTGGGTTTTCCAGATGGAGGACTGTTCGGCTGGGTGGATTACGAAGGCGGATTCGTGTTTGGCGAATATCTTGAGGTGCTTATTCGTGATGAGGAGAGTGGCGAGTGGTGGGAGCGGGGCGGGCTTTCGTCCAGAATGGCGGAAGCTCCTGCGGAATCTTTGGTTTTCGGTGATTTTGTTGAGGAGACCTCGATGCACGAGTTTGTCGGTGCGGTTGGTCGGGCGAAGGAATGGATCGCTTCAGGCGATATTTATCAGGTAAACCTTTCACAATCATTCCGAGCAGAGATTGAAGGAAAGGGCTCGTCGTTTCCCCTCTACCGAAAGGTTCGTGAAGCTACGCCCGCTCCGATGTCGGCGTGGTTATCGCTCGCTGGAAAGGAAGTTCTGAGTACCTCACCGGAGTTGTTCTTGAAAATTTCCGGAAGGGGAATCGAGACTCGGCCGATCAAGGGAACCCGCCCGCGTTTCGCTGATCCAGATGAAGACATGCGCTCGGCAGTGGAGTTGCAAACCTCGCCCAAGGAAATTTCCGAGTTGGTGATGATCACCGACTTACTCCGGAATGATTTGGGACAGGTATGCGAGTTCGGCAGTGTGGAGGTTAGCAGGATGCTAAAGTTGGAGAGTTTGGCACAAGTGCACCATTTGGTCTCGACCGTCAATGGGACGCTTCGCAAAGAGTATGACGCACTCGGGGCGCTGGTTGCTTGTTTCCCCGGAGGAAGTATCACGGGAGCTCCGAAGAAGCGGGCGATGGAGATTATTTCAGAATTGGAAAGCCGCCCGCGCGGTGTTTATTGCGGAGCGATCGGCTGGTTGGGATTCAACGGTGAAAGTGAATTCAACATCGCGATCCGGACGTTGGTGCGTGACGAGAAGTGCCTGCGCTACAATGTCGGTGCGGGGATCGTCGCGGATTCCGTTCCCGAAGAAGAATATCAAGAAACCCTGCACAAGGCGGAGGGTATAAGGCTGGGACTGGAGCGGTTCCGGAGGATAGCTCGTTAGAGATGCAGCCCCTCCTTGGTCGTTTGCTTCCGCGCGTTATGAGAAACGCCGATTTCAATCAGATCCAAAGCAGACGATGTTTTAACATAAAAAAACCAGCTCCTCGGTATGACGAGTGAGCTGGTTTTCGTAAAATGATTTGAAGTTTTACTTAGGCGATTTCCGCTGCGTGGAATTCCTGCCAGTCGTCGAGATTGTTCAGGTTGATCGCATCTGTTGGCTTGCCGTCAGGAAGGCCGGAAGCGGAGAGAATCTCTTGGCGTGTCTCATCCGCGTGCTGGTAGCCGATGATGGCTGCATTCAACTGGGAAACGTTGGTCTGGTTTAGCTTGGTTGCTTTCTCAGCGCAGAATTTTTCAAACTCCACGTAGGTTGGCTTGCTCGAGGTTACGAAGGATACCAAGGCGTCGCGGTCGATGCCGAGGCCATCGAGCACCATCATGTCGTAGCCTGGCCCGCAATTTGCGTAACCGTCTGCAAGCTTGCCAGCTGCTCCAAGTGACATTTTCTGCCAGAGGCGTGGCATGTGAAGAATGCCGAGAGGGCCGGCGGTGCCGGAAGAGACTGTTGGAATGATTTTGTGGCTCATAGTTTGGCGATGCTAACGCTCATCTCAGGAAACTCAAATTGGTTTTAATAAAAGCTCTCAAAAGGATGCTTAATTACCGCAGTTCTTTATCCTTGCGACTCACAAGCGCTTACGGTTTCTTCACGGGAGACATGTCCACACTACCTACCGCTGACCTCCTGGCGCTTGATACGGACGGCATTCGAAGCCGCCTATCAAAACTCAGGAGGTATCTTTGACGTCCCTGTTTTAGAAAATAAAATCCATACGCTTGAGGAAGCGATGGGCGCCCCAGATTTCTGGGACGACACAGATAAGGCGCGCTCCGTTTCCGAGGATGCGGCTGCTATGAAAAAGAAGCTCGAAGGTTTTTTTGATCTGGAAAATCGTAGCAAGGACGTCATCGAAGGCGTCTCCTTGGCCAAGGAATTCGATGACGAGGAGCTCGCCAAAGAAGCGATTTCCGGCGCTGGTAAGCTTGAAAAAGATATCCGCGCTTACGAGCTGCTCACGCTGCTCAACCGACCTAACGATGATGCCAGTTGTTACTTGGCGATCCAAGCTGGAGCTGGTGGCACCGAAGCCTGCGACTGGGCGCAGATGCTCCACCGCATGTATTCACGCTGGGCGGAGAGTAAGGGCTACCGTGTTGAGACACTCGATTGGGAAGACGGCGATGGTGCCGGCCTCCGCTCTGCAACTCTCAAGATCAGCGGTGAGAACGCCTTCGGTTTCCTGAAAAACGAGCGCGGTGTTCACCGGTTGGTCCGCATCTCACCGTTTGATTCTGCGGGAAAACGACATACGTCTTTCGCCTCGATCGACGCGACTCCTGAAATCGATGATAAGATCAAGATCGAGATCAACGACAAGGACGTTGAGATCAGCACCATGCGCTCCGGCGGCAAAGGCGGCCAGAATGTCAACAAGGTCGAGACCGGAGTGCTACTGCGCCACCTTCCTTCCGGGATTTTGATCAAGTCCACCGCTTCCCGGACACAGGGAGCGAACAAGGAACTCGCTTACCAAATTCTGAAGGCAAAACTTTTCCAGATCGAGGAAGACAAGCGTGCTGCAGAAGCTGAAGCCGCCTACGGGGAAAAGAGCGATGTCTCATGGGGTAGCCAGATCCGCTCCTACGTTTTCCAACCTTATCAGAAAGTCCTCGATCTCCGCACGGGTCAGGAATCGGGTAGCATCCAGGATATCATGGATGGTGATATCGATGCTTTCATCGAAGCCAAACTACGCGGAAAAGTCCGCGTGAAGGGCGAGAAAGACGATGAGGACTGAATGCGACGTCCGTCCAGTCCCGTGCCATGCTGCTGAGCGTGATTCTCATTTAAGGAATTGTTCCGTCTCGGTTCTTGATTCGAGAGGCATTGGGGGCAAAGCTTCCGCATGATCGAGCGGTTGAGAGAGGCGATACGTGATGTCGAAGGGTTTCCGAAGGAGGGAATCGTCTTTAAAGACATCACTCCGATTCTTGCGGACGGGGAGCTGTTTCGTGGAGCGATTGATCTGTTTTGCGACATCCTCGGAGGTGAGAAGGTGGATAAGATTATCGGGATCGATGCTCGTGGTTTTATCTTCGGCGCGGCAGTAGCGGATCGCTTGGGAGTGGGCTTTGTTCCGGTTAGGAAAAAAGGCAAACTTCCTTGGAAATGCAGAGAGGCAGCCTACAAGCTGGAATACGGCGAGGCAGTTGTCGAAATTCACGAGGATGCGGTGAAGCCCGGTGAGCGTATATTTCTAGTCGATGATCTGCTGGCCACTGGAGGAACGGCGGCTGCGGCACTCAAACTGCTTGAAGAACTTGGAGCGGAAATTACTGCGGTTGCGTTTCTAGTGGAGCTTTCCTTCCTTGGTGGACGGGAAAAACTTGCTCCCCATCCGATCAAGTCCATCCTACACTTCTAAGACAAACTGAATTTTCAAATACGAACACGATGAGCTGGAAAGAATACAACGAGAGCCTGACACGATACGACGATCTGAACTTCACATTGGATCTTTCTCTAATGGATGTGACGGCTGATTACAAAGCGGGCCTGAAAGATAAGATCGAGAAGGCCTACGAGGACATGATCGCGCTCGAGGGCGGCGCGATTGCTAATCCGGATGAAGGCCGCATGGTCGGCCATTACTGGCTGCGTAACGCGGACCTGGCACCGACGGATGAGATCAAGGCTCAGATCACCCAGCCGCTCAAAGCGCTAAAAAAATTCGCCGAGCAGATTCATACCGGGCAGTTCCTGACGGATAGTGGCGAGACCTTTAAGAATGTTCTTTTGGTTGGGATCGGAGGATCAGCACTGGGCCCGCAGTTGGTTGATCAAGCGATTGGGCAAAAAGTCAAAATGCCGATTGAGTTTCTGGATAATACCGATCCACAGGGAATCGACAACACACTCGCAAAGCTCAACTTGGAGCGGACCTTGGTATTGGTGATTTCCAAATCAGGTGGCACTCCAGAAACGCGCAACGGCATGCTGGAAACCAAAGCTGCTTTTGATAAAGCCGGAATCAACTTTGGAAAGCACGCAGTCGCTGTCACTGGCGAAGGCTCCAAGCTGGACAAATTCGCTGATGAGCACCACTTCATCGCTCGCTTCCCGATGGAGGATTGGGTCGGTGGCCGGACTTCGGTTCTGTCCACGGTGGGTCTCGTTCCCGCTGCTCTCCAAGGACTGGATATCGACGCGATGCTGGAAGGTGCCGCAGCGATGGACGCCAAGACACGAGTTCGCGATCTTGAGAAAAATGCGGCAATGCAGCTCGCCGTCGCATGGCATAGCGCGACCAAAGGTCGCGGCGAAAAGGACATGGTGGTTCTTCCTTACAAAGACTCTCTCGTTCTGTTTTCCAAATACCTGCAGCAGCTGGTCATGGAATCATTGGGCAAAGAAAAAGATCTCGATGGTAATACCGTGAATCAAGGAATCGCAGTTTACGGAAACAAAGGCTCTACTGACCAACACGCCTACGTCCAGCAACTGCGCGATGGTGTGAATAATTTCTTCGCGAGCTTCATCGAAGTGCGCCATGGCCGTAAGGGTAAATCGAGCGAAGTGGATCCCGGTAACCTCAGCCAAGATTACCTCCAAGGATTTCTCCGCGGAACACGTAACGCACTTTACGATAATGGGCGTAACTCCCTGACCATTTCTATTTTTGAGGTCACTCCATTCACTTTGGGCATGCTCATCGCGCTCTTCGAGCGGGCGGTCTCCTTCTACGCGTCCTTAGTTAATATCAACGCCTATCATCAACCAGGCGTGGAAGCAGGCAAGGCAGCAGCAGCGACTTTCCTCGACCTTCTCGGACAGGTCCGAGGTCGCCTCGTCTCCGAATCGAAAAACGCGGAACAGGTTGCCTTCGAGGTCGATGGCGATCCCGAAGCGGTTTATCACTGCTTGGTGCATCTTTCGAATAACGGAGAAGCACAGATGTCAGCCGGGAAAACTCCTGCGGACGATTATTTTCAGCTCTGATTCCGTTTCTTGCTATCCCGCCCCCGCGTAGGTCAGGATGGTGTGATGGAAGAAAATGATCACCCAAATTGGCCGTGGCTTTTGTCATCCGCACTGCTGTGCGGAGCGGCAACGGTCTGTGCGATCATATTGCAGCGAATCCCCGGCCAAGAGAGCCTTGCCATGGCCTGCTACACCACCGCCTATGTTGCCGGCGGTTGGGAGGCGGCAATTGATACGCTTGGGAAACTCAAGCGGCTGCGCATTGATATACATTTTCTGATGCTCGCGGTCGCGCTTGGCGCGGCCTTTATCGGCGCTTGGTGGGAGGGAGCAGCACTTCTTTTCCTTTTCTCGTTGAGCAACGCGCTGGAGGCAATGGCAATGGCGCGAACGGATCGCGCAATTCGAAGTTTGTTTCACGATGCACCGAAGCATGCGCTTGAAATACTGGCCGATGGGAAAACGTGCGAAGTCGAGGTGCAGAGCCTGAGTGTGGGAACGCATATTCGGATTTTACCCGGCGAGCAGTTTCCCGCTGACGCGCTCGTAACCTCCGGCGAGAGTGCCGCGGATGAGTCCACGTTGACAGGTGAGGCGGCCGCGGTTGACAAAAATGTCGGTAGCCGTGTTTTCGGAGGCACGATAAATGGTTGGGGGAGAATCGATGCAGAGGTGGTGCGGGCTCCCGGAGACAGCGCCCACGCACGCATCATCAAGCTCATCCGCGAGGCTCAAGCCAGCAAGGCTCCGTCGCAGCGTTTTACCGACCGCTTCGGCACAGGATACACCGTTACAATCCTATTGCTCTCGCTGGCGATGTTCCTGATCTGGCATTTTGCATTCGGCGTGACGGCTTTTCAAAATAGCGGCGCTGAACGATCCGCCTTTTACCGGGCGATGACGTTGCTGGTCGTTTGTTCGCCTTGTGCGTTGGTGATTTCTATTCCCAGTGCGATCCTCGCCGGTATCGCTTCCGGGGCGCGACGGGGCATTCTGTTTCGTGGCGGTGTGGCACTTGAAAATCTAGCAACGATCAACCGCTTGGCAGTGGATAAGACCGGCACATTGACACGCGGCGAACCGGAGATCATCGGTATCGAGGCTGAAAAATCCGGCAATGAGGATCAGATCCTGGCCGTGGCGGCAGCCTTGTCACGGAACTCTACGCATCCTTTGTCGCGCGCGATTGTCGCCGCGCAACTCGAGCAAGGTGCCGGAGAACTGACGAGTGAAAAGTTTGTTTCCCATGCGGGAAAAGGGCTTGAAGGAATTGTGGAAGGAGAACCGGCTATTCTGGGTCGCCGCTCAATCTTCAGTGATCAGGCATGGATTGAAGCACTCCCCGATCCGGCTCCAGGTGTCACCGAGGTTTTGGTTTCTTTCGGTAAAACAGCGGGGCGCCTGCTGTTGCGCGATGCGATCCGCACCGAGGCAGCTGAAACCGTATCGCGATTGCAGGGACTCGGTATTGAGGTGACCATGCTGACAGGTGATCGCGAAGATTCGGCGAAACTGGTGGGAGAAACACTTGGCTTGCGCGATTGGCGTTTTGGTCTGCATCCAGAGGAGAAAGTGGAAGCTATCCGGAAGTGGCGTGATGCCGGCGAGCGAGTGGCCATGGCCGGAGACGGTGTGAACGACGCACCAAGTCTGGCAATGGCTGATGTCTCTATCGGCATGGGTTTACGAGGAAGCGATGCGGTGCTGGAACAGGCGGACATCGTGCTCACCAAAGATAAATTGGAACGCATTCTTGAGGCCTTAGACCTTAGCAAACGCTGCCGCCGTATCATCCGCCAAAATTTGGCGATATCACTTGGAGTGGTTGTTATCTTGGGAATTGCAGCGATGGGCCGCTGGATTCCATTGCCAATCGGTGTGCTGGGTCACGAAGGTTCCACTGTGGTGGTTGTGCTTAACAGCCTTCGGTTGTTATGGGGCGGCGCGCGTGATTGAGCTGTTTTGGGTCGTTGGTATCACAGCCGGTTTATCCCCATCTACGGCTTCAGGCCGGCATTTTCCAGCGCTTCGAAAATGACCTTGGCCGCCAGTTTGTGGCCAGTTGAATTGGGGTGATTCTTCTGGCTGAGAAGTTCTTTCTCGGGAGTTCCTTTTTTCAGTTCCGCAACCCAGGCTTCAGATACATCCGCAAGTATCACCTTCTCTCTGGTGGCAAGATTACGGATAAGATCCGCACGTTTTCTCAGCGCATCACTTTTATCGGACAGATCCGCAGAAGAGTCGCCGGTAGGAGTCAGTAGCACCATCGGCACGTTGGCTTCCCTGGCCGCCGTTATCATCTCCATCCATGCCGCCTCGACCTCATCCGGTTTGAGCCCGCGATCGTTAAGCGCGTAATCGATGAAAACCAAATCCGGGCGCAGCGTCAGCACATCACGCTTGAAGCGCGCAGCACCGGAAACCGAGTTCTCTCCGCCAATGGCCGTTGTGACTACGCTGATGACTGCAAATGGATAACGCTCTTTGAGTTTCCGGTGGATAAAATGCGGATAGGACTCGAAAGTTTTCACTTCGGGTGTTTTGTGGAATCCGGCCGGGACACTGTGGCCATGAAATACGATCCTTATTGTCCGATTCTTCGGCCATTCGGTTTTCATCGAACCTGCCAGAGACGATAAATCCTCTGCCGAAGCCAGCACGGGTAGCAAAGCTGAAAAAATAAGGGTTATGACTTTCATGAAATGGTTCTGGGGAGGGTTGAAATTACTGTGATCTGTCTATTCCTTTTCAGGGAAAGCAGTCAAGGTGAGGCTTCTTGAAATTAGAGGTTTCAACTTCGCGCTTTCGCGTTAAATTTCCCAAGTGGCCATTATTGAATTAACCGAAAAAGCGACGCTCGAACTTGCTACTTTGTTGAAAGGTAAAACCGCATCTCCGGCCGCTGGCTTACGCCTTGGCGTGACCAAGGGCGGCTGTGCCGGCTGGCAATACGAGATGAAAGTCGCGGAGCCTTCTGAGGGTGACGAAGTTGTGGAAGCGGGTGAAGCTCGTGTGATTATCGCAGCGGACAGCCTTGATAAACTACGTGGCTGTCAGGTCGATTTTTCCGATGACCTCACCGACGCGGGTTTCAAAATCCTTAACCCACGGGCACGCCGTTCTTGTGGCTGCGGAACTTCTTTTGAATCGGAGGATGAGCCCGAGGGAAGTGGTGCTGAGGATGGTGAAGTCTGTGGCGAGGGAGGCGCGAAGTAGAACGCAGTGGCGACTTTGGGTAGATCGCTCGTGGAGGAAGGCAAGCCACACAGACCTGCCTATTATTGGTGGCTTCTTGCGAACCTTCTTGCTGTCTGTTTCGCGATCATCAGCTGGGCAGTGTGCTTACATTTGTTCGGCAATCCTGAGATTCCGAGAAACTACGCGATTCTAAAAGCGCTCGACCGTCTGCCTGAGCTCAAACGTTACACCGTGCTCGATGTTCCCAACGGCACGGCTCTGGATCCCAACGAGCTTTACGGAAAATACTTTGGAGTCACCGAAGAAAAACGGAAGAAGCTCAACTCTCTGTTGGTCCGAAATTACATGCGAAACTTTGAGAGCAATGTTTTGCTCACTTATGTGGAAGGCGATTTCCAAATCAGTCATGTGAGAGAGCTCACAACAGAAGATTTCCTACACCCTGGATTCGTCGTTCGTGCGCAGGCGATGGTGAAGCCGGACGATTTCACACAGGCAGTCGGTTTCCCTGTGGTGATTGAATACATTTTTCCCACCGATAAGGTCGGAGCTTCTGAACTCTTCGACGTTGGGGATATTCTGGAAGTGAATAAGAATCCGAACTGTGCCGCGGTGATTCATGTCTCCAAAATAATCATCGAGGAAGAACCCGGCCTACAGATGACAGTGGTTCCTATTGCCTACGGGCCCTATCGCTCTGGAGACAAAGAATTATTTGTGATCGAGCCGCCACAACGTCTCAACCCTGCGGCGCAGTTGCCAATGTGGGAATAAGGTCCGGATGTGAGTATATGATTTTCCGGTA